>Ga0316208_1000065_pt1 | contig 158941 bp, 137 predicted proteins | sample 3monopyrite_MG_FD_204944 | JGI IMG/M metagenome (GOLD analysis project Ga0316208, IMG submission 204944) | Microbial mat bacterial communities from mineral coupon in-situ incubated in ocean water Damariscotta River, Maine, United States -... | ecosystem: Environmental > Aquatic > Marine >... | reverse complement strand
TGAACAAATACCGATAGAGAATATATCGGATAATTCAAGCATTCTATTAACAATCCATTGTCGTCGGTGTTCAAAAGAGGTTTTTGTGGGTTTGTCATAGCCTGCTAAAAAAGCTCGTCTGACACAACGCGTGATGACGTGATAATACGGTGTATCATCAATTGAAATAAGTTGGCTCCTTGCTGTTGTCATGTTTGTTCCACCAAAATCACTTATGGTACAGAATTCTGTTGCTGAAAACTATGGCAAAATTCCTTTTCTTTGTAGGAATTTTGCCATAGAACATCATATTAGTTCAATTAACCTCGGTACAGTTTTGTGTTGGCTTATTTTTAAACAGTAAAGCTGTCTGAGAACCTCTGTCTTCAATAAAACCCATAAAAACACATTTTATTCGCAGCCAAGACACTCAACGAGTTTTTTACTGTTTAAAAATAAGCCAACACAAAACGTTAAACATTAACTCGTTTTACTGAAAAAACAATACTCATTTATTCAAACGTGACAAGTTAGTTGACGCCAAAGCGGCCATGTTAATTGTCGCCTGATAACTATTTTACTAAATTAGAATTGTTAAATCTGTAGGTAAAATTCTTTTTTCTTGTAGGTAATTGACTTTGGTAGTGTGTGTCCTATATATTTGTTTCTTATATTTACTAGAGAGACCAAGGGATTGTGCAAGAAACGTGTTTTCTATGTCAGGATTAGGGTACGAGTAAAATCACCCTCAACAACTAAAATTAAGGTAACATTTATTCATGAAAAAAGAATTTATGCGCAAAGCCATTGCGCTGTCCATTGACAATGTCAAAAACAACAAAGGCGGTCCATTTGGAGCTGTTATTGTCAAAAACAACAAAATTATTGCAACAGGAGCCAATTGCGTCACCAGCCATAACGACCCTACAGCTCATGCAGAAGTCACTGCTATTCGTAATGCCTGCCAACAACTGGGAACATTTCAGCTGGATGACTGCGAAATTTACACCTCGTGTGAACCCTGCCCCATGTGTCTTGGAGCGATATATTGGGCACGACCCAAAGCAGTCTATTATGGAAACACCAAAGCAGATGCGGCCAAAATTGACTTTGATGATGATTTCATCTACAAAGAATTAGAACTTCCCTTAAACAATCGCAAATTAAAAATGCAACAACTCTTGGCGGATGAAGCTCTGCTTGCGTTTGAATTATGGCAAGAAGATCAGAACAAGACTAAATACTAAACCGTTACAATCCGGGATTTGAGTATTAACCAAATCCCGATATAGAAAATCACAATGAGAGTACAAGCCCTTAATTCGCCTAAGAAATCCTCAAAAAGCTTCATCACCAATGAGGTATATTTAGTTTTTGTGAATTCCTTATGCACATCAATTACTTGCACTCTAAATTACGATTCTACATCGAGATTTGGGTAGTAGAATTTAGGCAGGCACTAAATTGCGTTTCTATATCTGAATTTAGGTTTAACTTAAAGAAAATTAGAGGTATAATCGCCTGTTTTTTAAATTTCAGCACTTACTATTATGATTGTTACAGCAAATATCGGTATCCAATTTGGCTCCAAGCCATTGTTCGAAAATATTTCCATGAAATTTGGTAATGGCAACCGATATGGCCTTATTGGCGCTAATGGTTGTGGGAAATCAACTTTAATGAAAATTATCACCGGTGAATTAAAACCATCTAACGGCACCGTTTCTTTTGACAAAGATGACAAAGTCGGTGTCTTAGGCCAAGATCAATTTGCTTTTGAAGAGTTTTCTGTCATTGACACGGTCATTATGGGTGACAAAGAGCTTTGGGCAGTAAAAGAAGCCCGTGACCAAATCTATGCACAAGCAGAAATGTCAGACGAGGATGGTATCAAAGTGGCTGATTTAGAAACTGAATTTGCCGAAATGGATGGTTATTCAGCAGAGGCTCGTGCTGGCGAACTTCTTATGGGTTTGGACATTCCCGAAGAACAGCATTATGGTCCGATGAGTGAAGTTGCTCCAGGCTGGAAACTGCGTGTTTTATTAGCACAATGCTTGTTTTCAGATCCTGATTTTTTATTGTTAGATGAGCCAACCAATAACTTGGATATCAATACCATACGTTGGTTAGAAAACACTTTAAATGCACGCAAATCAACCATGATTATTATTTCGCATGATCGGCATTTTTTAAATTCTGTGTGTACTCATATGGCTGATTTAGACTACGGTGCTTTGCGGTTATTTCCTGGTAATTACGATGAGTACATGACTGCTGCAACACAATCTCGTGAGCGACTCTATGCAGAAAACGCCAAAAAGAAAACACAAATTGCCGAATTAAAACAGTTTGTAAGTCGATTCTCAGCCAATGCTTCAAAAGCCAAGCAAGCTACCTCTCGACAAAAACAATTGGACAAAATCCAACTTCATCATATCAAGCCTTCTTCGCGGGTTAATCCTTATATTGTTTTTGAGCAAGAGAAAAAATTATTCAGAAATGCCATTAGCATCAAAGACATGAGCAAAGGATTTGATGGAGTTTCTTTGTTTAAAGATTTAAGTTTTACCCTTGAAGTCGGTGAAAGACTGGCCATTATTGGTGCCAATGGCATCGGTAAAACGACCTTGTTAAATTGTATGACAGAAACCATAGAGGCTGATTCAGGCAGTGTGAAGTGGTCAGAAAATGCCGATGTTTCCTATTTCAAACAAGACAATATTGCCGAATTTAAAGAAAACATTTCTGCTTTTGATTGGATGATGCAATGGAAAAAACCCGAAGACGATGAACAAGCTGTTCGCAGTGTGATGGGACGTTTGTTGTTTTCCAAAGAAGATTCTCGTAAAAAACTACAGGTTTTATCGGGTGGAGAAAAAGGCCGTATGATGTTTGGTAAAATTATGCTGCAAAAACCCAATATTTTATTTATGGATGAGCCAACAAATCACTTGGATATGGAGTCTATAGAATCTTTAAATCTCGCTCTAGAGAATTACGAAGGTACATTAATATTTGTTTCGCATGATAGGCAATTTGTCTCTTCGATTGCTACACGAATTATTGAAATTCAAGAGGACACTGTTGTTGATCACCGTGGTAGTTACCACGAACATCTTGTTAAACAGGGCTTCATTAACTCATAAACATGAATTTACTTTTCAAGTCCTTTGCTCTTTTTATAGTGTTAACTCAATGCACTGAGTCCAGGGCTTGGAATGCAGCAGGCCATCAATTAATGGCGGCTATTACTTGGGATTTATTATCCAAGCATGAACAGGAATACTGGGTTGACGTCCTCAAACACCACCCTCGATTTTTGAAAGATTTTAAAGGAAAAATTCCCAAATATGTTAAATTCAATCCCTCTACTTACAAAGAATGGATTTTTCGACAAGCGGCTGTTTGGCCTGATTTGGCACGTGGATTTCAACCCAAATTAAAACAAAAACACCACCATGGTTCTTGGCATTATATCAATTATCCGCTTTTTTTAAACGAAAACATTGATACCAAAGACCTCAATATCAGTCATAAATTCGAAAATGACTTTCATAATAGCCTTAATATTGTCCAAGCAATTAAGGGAAATTTAAGCGTATTATCCAAACAAGGCGCTTCTAAAAAGGAAAAAGCATTGGCATTATCGTGGTTGCTGCATTTACTGGGGGATTCTCATCAACCCTTGCACAGTACCGCCCTCTTCTCGAGCAAATACTTTCCTCAGGGAGATCGTGGTGGCAATCTATTAACCATCTCTGGTCAAGGACGCATCAGTAATTTGCATTGGTACTGGGATTCACGTTTGAACAATAGCACTGGTTTTAAAATACTTGATTTAAAAGCCAGAAAAATCACAGCAAAACACCATACATACGCTACAAGTCATAAAAAAGATTCACTATCAGACTGGATCAACTCAGCTCATAAATTAGCAAAAAAATACGTTTATACACCGGTATTAAAAAAAATACTAAAAGACAAAGAAGAACAGCAAAAACCTCAACCAAGCATTTACATCTCTAACAGTTACGATAAAATTGCCAGAACAAAGGCTGAATTACAAATCATAAAAGCTGCCTATCAAATGGCTGAAATATTGAAATATCACAACTAAGTTGTGGTTCAAATCTAGCTTTTCCCCAATAAATTACTTTTTTTCCGGTCGGACACTGATTAATCGTTTTGTGAATTTCTTATTCAGATCATGTCAGATCAAGTACATGTATCTCCATTCACGATTCTATATTGGGATTTGCAAAAATAGAAATTTTTACTGTTTTGTCAGAATTTGTCAAAATTATTTTCACCCTGTTCAGAGTATAATTGAGGCTTAAATTTGAAAATATAGGAAATAGAATGAAAAAGTCAATCTTCATATTAATACTTTTCTGCAATCAATCATGGTCAGAAACAACCACTTGGGTTAATCAATCTGTTTCAACAAATATTATCCCCAATGGTGGTGACTCTAACATTAAGATCTCTAGAAATGGAAGATATATTGTATTTCTTAGTACCTCTGCAAATTTAGTGGAAAATGATAGTAATGTGAATTTTGATTTATTTGTAAAAGACACACTTACGGGAGTTACTGAATTAATCAGTCGAACTCAAAATGGCACTCAATTTCAAGAGGCTGTTTTTTATTCTTCCAGACCCACATCCGATGGTAAGTATATATTATTCAAATCGCGAGAGTCGAATCTGCCTTTTGCTAATGGCTCACTTATACTCTACCTAAAAAACCTGGAAACAGGAGAGATTAGCGCACAGATGTTTAATAACGAGCAAGAGCCAATTACATCAAGCTCTGGAAATATATTCTTATCCGATGATGCCAGATACATCTATTTTTCAAGTCTCGATGCCATCGAGGCTATTGACACTAACAACAGAATAGATTTGTACAGAAAAGACAGATTAACCAATACTTTTACACTCATAAGCCTCAGTACTGTAAATGGCCAAGTAACGACTGACAATGCTACTAAATCCATTTTAGATGTTTCGGAAAATGGGAAATTTGTTACATTCCAATCCAATAGTACAGAAATTCACCCTGATGCCTCACCCGCGAGTACTTCTGATTATGTTGGCTATATAAGAGACCTAGAATTCAGTACTACAAATATTTATACGAAAAACCAATTGTCTGAAACTGTTTACAACGATTCCAATGGAAACACATCAATAGTTTCAAATGCTGGATTTGTTTACTTTTGCTCTGATGGGGTTTTTACAACAGAAGATACAAATAACCAAGCGGACAATCACATCTATAGTTCCAATACTGGTACGGTCTCAAGAATTCCATTAGCAGGCATAGACACCAACACTTACACATCTTGTTCGGAATCTAATAATAGCATGGCTATTGATAACGATGAAAACCTTTTGTTTTTACACAACAGCAAACTATTGCATCCAGATGCGACAAATTCTGGGAGAAAACTATTTCAACTAGATTTATCAACCATGCAAGTTAGCTTAATCCTAAAAGAAAACATATACAGTGTTTCTGCTGACTCCACTCTTACTAATGCTGCTGTAGGAATATCATCACCAAACGAAAATATTGACCCTACAGGAACGACTTATTCACAAGCCTTTAAATTGGACTTAGGAACTCTTGCTGTTGATCATGTTTCTAAACCCGTTAAGATGTCATTGTTCCAAAACAGAAGCCCATACGAATCAACAATGTCAGACGACCAAAAACATTTCATCTATGCATCATCAGCTAACAATATAGTTCCCGAAGATAGCCTTAATAGCAACATGGACTTGTATTACTTTAATAAAAACACAAACATGACAGACAAAATTGCTGTAGAGTCTGGTTTCTATGGCTTTGATATTTCTCCAAATGGAAAGTATGTGGTTTTTAGTAGCCGTATTTTTCATCCTATTACCACGATAGAATTAAATGATGTTTATGTGTTTTTGCTGGATTTAGAAAACCTCCAATACAGTCAAATTGCCATTGGCGAAACTCCCAGCGTTAACAACCAAGGTGACATTGTATTTTCATCGAGAGATTCGACACTCGTTGCCAATGACAACAATAATGCAAATGATGTTTTTTATTTCAACAATTCCAGTCAAAGCATTCAAAGAATAAGCTTAGACAGCAACGGAATCGAAGGAGACGGAGGGAGTTATGATCCAAAAATTGCAGGTGAAGGCATTTCAACCTGGGTTGTTTTTTCATCTTATGCGACCAATTTAGTAGCCAATGACAACAACAATAAACGGGATATATTCATGATTAACTTACCACTTGGAAATATATTTCGAGTGAATGAGGTTGCTGGTATTGGGACATCTGATAACGTCTTAGAAGCACTTATATCCACAGACACGACCAAAGTTGTTTTTTCAAGCAGTTCTACAAATATTGTTGGCGCTTCAACTAATTATGATCAAGTAATCATGTTTAATAGACTAACCAGCACGCATTCTTTAATCAGCAAAGATGAAAATGGCTCACCCAGCAATTCAGGTATTTTTAGCTACGCTATTTCAAATACAGGAAAATACATTTCTTTTGCTACTTCTGCATCATTATTACCAAGTGATACAGATACTTTCAGTGATATATATCTGTACAATACCTCTGCCAATGAGATGAGAATAGTGCCTAAACACAATAATTCTGGTTATCCAGATATAATAAAAATCTCCGTTGACAACAATTTCACCACTCCAAAAACAGGAATTTTGTACCAAGATTCAAACGAGTCAATATACAATTTATACGGTTATAACAACATCCCTAATCACGATAGCCTATTCCTTTACCAAGAAGGTGGCGATGGCGAACTCTTAACAGTATCACTCACTGGAAATGGTTTTGTTGTCGCTCCTTTGGGGCTCAGTTGCCCTGGCACTTGTACAAATAATTATCCTCTAGGTTATGAAATGGACTTAACGGCCTCCCCTCAAGCAAACAATATATTTGCTGGGTGGCAAGGCGAATGTTTATTCCAATCGGATCCACTGGATTTAACCTGCACTATTAGAATGGATGCATCCAAAACAGTTTCTGCTTTATTTTTAGATGAAAATGATAGAATATTCTTTAATAATTTTGAATAATAGCCAAATCCCGATATAGAAAACCACAATGAGAGTACAAGAGCCTTGATGCGCCTAAGAAATCTTCAAAAAACTCTATCGCCTAATTAAGTTGTAATTACTCACCACGTCATTCCCGCGAAGGCGGGAATCCAGTGATTTAAAGGTACACGTTTATTTATTTTTAAGGCGGTTGCAATTGTTTTGCTTTTTAATTTTTTTATAAAGGCAATAGATTCCCGCCTTCGCGGGAATGACAACGGTGGGTGAGTTGCATTAAGTTTGGGTTGCACTCTCTTTATGCAACAAATAAAAACATTCTTCTTCACTAATAAGCTGAAAACCTAGTTCCATATAAAACTGCAAGGCGCGCTTATTTATCTTGAAACAGCGCAATGTGAGTTCAGTAAGATTATTACCCTAATCCCGACATAGAAAACACGTTTATAGCACAATCCCTTGGTATGCCTAGCAAATCTAAAAAACATCACATCGCCAATGAGGTGACTCGCTGTTTTTTATATTCACTATGCACACCAATGGTTTGCACTCTAAATCGCGTTTCTATATCGGGATTAGGGTATTATCAGAAAACAGAGAATTGAATACTTCTACTCCTAAGCCTTTGGATTGATAAGGCGGTTCAATAATAATCATATTTACATAGCATTTGCGTTCTTTCACTTGGTACTGAATATAGCCTATTGTCTTTTTAGAACTCAGCAAAAAACATGTTGTATATATGGCTAGATTTTTATCAAAGTCTTTTTGTTGCCAAGCCAAATCCCAGCCCCATATCTTCTCAATATGGGCTTTCATGGACTGAATGTATATTCTCCACAGAGCTTTTTTATCTTTTTTTTGTGTTGGTATTAGTTTCACTTGTCTCTTTTCTCAATTACACAAAATTTTGCAGCATAATGACCAAATTCAGATACGAAAATAGTAGAATAACACAAATTACTTAATATTAGACTAAAGATGCCTAAAGTTACACTGCTTACTCCGATTAATTCCTCGCTGGAATTGCCTTTGTACGAAACCTTAATTCCCGCAGGCTTTCCCTCGCCAGCGGAAGAATATTTGGGTGACACCATGGATTTAAACGACTATTTGATCCAAAACAAAACCGCTTCTTTTTTTGCCAAGGTCGAAGGCGATTCCATGATTGATGCTGGTATTTTTGCTGGTGATTTGGTCGTGGTTGATAAATCCATCACCGCTTGTGATGGCTGTATTGTTATCGCCGTTGTTAACAACGAATTTACTATCAAACGCCTCTCCACTAAAAACGGCATCAAATTAATGCCCGAAAATAAAGAATACCAACCCATAGTGATGAGTGGTGAAAATGAATTGTTAATTTGGGGCGTTGTCACTTCTTTGATTCGCAAGTTTTGAGAATAAAACAGAGATAATAGACGAATGATAGCGCTGTGTGATGTCAATAATTTTTATGTCAGTTGTGAACGGGCCTTTAATCCGGCTTTATGGCATCGACCTGTCATTGTCTTAAGCAACAATGATGGTTGTGCTGTGGCACGTTCGAATGAAGTCAAAAATCTTGGGATTAAAATGGCCTCGCCCTTGTTTAAAATCAAAAATCTGGTGAAACAACACCGCATAGTAACACTTTCATCCAACTATGCATTGTATGGAGATATGTCGCACCGTGTTGATGACATTATTGCACAGTATTCTGATCAAATAGAAAATTACAGCATTGATGAATGTTTTATCAATTTTAAAGGACACGAACATCTGGATTTAGTAACTCATTGCCAAAATTTAAAACAACAAATTTGGCAATGGCTGAGCCTGCCAGTTTGTGTCGGCATTGCACCTAGCAAAACCTTGGCTAAGGTGGCTAATCATTATGCAAAAAAATTGAAAGTCAGCGGCAGCGTCCTTAAGCTAGATGATGAGTTGCAAATAAAGCAGGCTCTAGAATATCTGCCCGTAAAAGAAATTTGGGGTGTTGGTGGACAAATAAGCAAACACTTGAATGAATTGGGTATCATCACCGCCTTGGATTTACGCAACAGCCCAATTAAAACCATGCGCAAGCGTTTTTCTGTGGTCTTGGAGCGCACCATTTTGGAATTGCGTGGCATTCCATGCATTGCTTTTGATGCCGATCCTGAAAAAAAGAAACAAATTATTTGCAGCCGTTCTTTTGCTGAAAAAATCAGCGATCTTCGATTGCTTAAAGAAGCCATTGCTTACCATGTCACTCGTGCTTGCGTGACTCTGCGACAACAACAATCGGTGGCTCAAAGCATTACCGTTGCTATTCGAACCAATACTTTTAATGCCCATGACAAACAACATTCCAAGGCCATTACCCTGCAACTGCCCCAAGCTAGCAACCAGACGGGAGATTTTTTGTCAGCGGCCCAACAAGGCTTGCTTAAGCTCTTTAAAAAAGGCTACGGCTATAAAAAAGCAGGCATTGTTCTTAACAATATTTCTGATGCTGAAACAGTACAACTGGACTTGTTTTCCCCTACACACAACAGCAATGACGGATTAATGCAGGTGCTTGATGATATTAATGCACGCTTTGGCAAAGGCACGTTAAGAAGTGCTCAAGAAGGATTTAAGCAAGCCTGGGTGATGAAATCAGATATCAGAACTCCGTGTTATACAACCAAAATCAGCGATGCCATAAAGGTCTAACAATGAAATTTTATTTGCCCAGCATGGATCAACTCGAAGACTTTCCTCCAGTAGAAGAGGCCTTGAGCGAACCGAACGGCCTGTTGGCCTTTGGTGGAGATTTAACTGCAAAAACATTGATTAGAGCTTACCACTTGGGTATATTCCCGTGGTTTTCGGATCAAGAGCCTATTTTGTGGTGGTCTCCAAACCCACGCATGGTACTTTTTCCTGAAAAAATTCACCTGTCCCGCAGTTTTAAGCGTGCCTTAAAAAAGACCGATTATTCCGTGCATTTCAACAGAAATTTCAAACAAGTTATCCATCATTGTTCTCAAACCCGCAAAGATGGCTTGGGCACTTGGATTACCCAAGAGATGAAACAAGCCTATGGTCAATTGCACAAGCTTGGTATTGCTCATTGTCTAGAAATTGACATAAAAGGGCAATTGGCAGGTGGAATTTATGGCATTGAGCTTGAAGGAATATTTTTTGGGGAATCGATGTTCAGCCTGCAAACCAACGGTTCAAAATATGCCTTATACGAACTGTGCCAGTATTTAATCAAAAACAAAATTCCCATCCTCGATTGCCAAGCTGACAATCCACATTTGCAATCCATGGGTGCAGAAATGATCCCTATTCGAAAATTCAAGAAATTTTTACCACAAAACCGTTCTTCAAAGCACCTGTTTGAATAGTTGGGTACAACTCTCAATAGCTCTGTTTTTCAAACCAAATCAGCTGCCTGCTTGTTGCATTAACCATTTTTTTAGTGGCGAGTTATTGAGAAGTTTTAGGCCAATATTTCTGAGTGGCTTTTTCATAAGAGCATCATCTTTAAACAAATGATGCAAAAAACTCATCATTTGTGAAGTTTCTTGGACTTTTGAGAGGCGTTGTCTTTGGTATTTGCGCAGGGCTAAAGTCAGATAATCATCATCCCGTAATTTTTTTGCATCCAATAATTGAAACAAAAGCTGGATATCACCCAGACCCAAATTAACACCTTGTCCCGCCAAAGGATGTACACCATGGGCACTGTCTCCACACAAGACCAAACGCTTGTGAAAATAACGTTGAGCCGACAGTTGAGACAAAGGAAAAGCCGCTCGCTGGCTCAGCAATTCGACCTCGCCAAAGTTTTTGCCAATGGCCCACATAAGAGCTTGTTGAAATTCTTTTGGGCTACATTCCAAGAAGTTTTGAGCTTGCTTTTCTGGCAAACTCCACACAATAGAAAATAATTTATCATCATTATTAATCGGCAATATCCCCACAGGGCCGCCGTCATTAAAGGCTTGTAATGCGGTATTATCGGGGGCTTGTGGTAGTTTAACATAGGCGACCAAGCCTTTTTGTTGGTAGGATTTTTCTTTAACTTCTATGCCACTTTGTTTTCGCAAGGACGATTGTCGGCCTTCAGCAGCCAGCAACAAACGACTCTTAAAACGCTGACCATCGCTTAACTCTATTCTGATTTGAGACCCTTCATTTTCACAGTGTAAAATTCGGCATTGTTCCATAACATCGCAGTGATTTTCCGACTTTAATGCTAACCTAGCTGCTTGAATGAGGTTGTTGTTTTCCATCAAATAACCCAAACTGCTTTGCCATGCTTCATCAGCCTTAAATTTTATTTCTCCAGAGCCCCGATTATCCCACACATGCATTTTAGAATAACTTTGAATACGCTGGCCAATTAAATAATCAAAAATTCGCCACTTTTTCAAAGCGCTAATATTGGCCTCTGAGATAGCAGAAACACGCAAATCTCTTGGCGATTCAAGCGTGATTTTTGGGCTTTTTTGGGCTTCTATCAATAAAACAGAAAAACCAAGCTGGCTAGCAGCAACAGCACTAACAGAGCCAATCATGCCGCCGCCAGAAATTATAATATCGTATCTTTTCATAGTGATAATCTCATAGTAATGATTTATGTGTCTCTCGATAGAATAGTTTTGTTAGCTTATTTTTAAACAGTAAAGCTGTTTGAACACTAACAACTATAAATGAGACCTTTGCATAACTAGTCTGACGAATAAAAAATAATTACTACACCAGCTTTTTGCCAAAAATTTCGCCAATAGCAGGCTATTACCTTCAAATTTTGACTCAATCTGGCAAATTTCCTCTATTTTTTCTTTCGCCACATAGTTATGCAAAGGTCTCTTAATAAAACTACGCTAAATAGTTACACTTTACATTAATAATGTCGAAGCAATTCAGGTACAGAATCATGCCGATAGCCCGATGCTTTGTGAAACAGTGTTTCTTTAGCCAGTGGCGTAGTATTCATCGCAAATAAAGCCAAAGAACGCAGTGAATTAACTATAGGATTATCGATTTCAAACCAGCGCATTAAATCATCGGTATAAGCCATGGTTTGCTCTTGATCTTCGTTGACACTTTGCTGATAGTGATTCAGTACAGTGTTATCTCCAATGTCCTGGTTTTTATCTAAATTCTGCTTTATCACATCGTACAAATGCGCAATATCCCGCACAGCCAAATTCAATCCTTGGGCCGAAACAGGGCTCATCGCGTGAGCTGCATTGCCCATCAGAATAATTCTATCTTTGCATTGCTGAGGCACCTTTATCCAATACAAAGGATAAGTGCTGCGCTTTCCAGCCTTTAAAAACTTACCCAAACGATAACCAAATTGCTCCTGAGCCTGTTTTAAAAAGGCAGCATCACTTAAATTTATAATCTCATCAACCGCTTCGCTTTTGACACTCCAGACAAAGCCACAACGGTTTTGTACAAAGGGCAACAACGCCGTTGGGCCTGTACTTGTTAAGCGTTCGTAAGCGCAGTTATTGTGCTTGTATTCGGTTGTGATATTGCATATTATCGCCGTTCGCTTGTAGGACTTTACCTCTGTTGCTAATTGCAGTTTTTGCCGAATTTTAGACTGAACGCCATCAGCAGCCAACATTAAGCTTGTCCGCAATTGCAGTTTTTGCTCACCAACACTGTAATCAATTTCCACATAATTTGAGCAAGAAGTAAAACCCGTAACTTGTGCGGGGCAAATTAATTCTATATTTGCAAGACTTTGAATTTTATTTTTAAGAGCCATTCCTAAGACTTTGGCTTCAACAATTGAGGCCAAGGAGTCTATTTTAAATTCTTCCTTGCTGAAAACCACATGACCAAAATGGCCTTTGTTGGAAACATGAACTTTATGAATTTCGGTAATATCTTGTTTTAAATGTGGCCAAATTCCCAGTTTTTTCCAAAAACAAATTGAAGCACGATTAACCACCAGTGTTCGATCATCATAACTGGGATGAGAGTCTGCTTGGCTTTGCTGAAATTCCAGAAGCACAACAGACAGCTTTAATTGCGATAAAGCAATAGCCGCAGCCATGCCCACCATGCCACCACCAACTATGACGACATCAGGCTGTTTTTTGTTTGGCTTTGTCACTGCGAATCACTTCTAAATTTTTCAAATAGTCACCATCAACTTCTGTCACGTACTCGTTTGAGAAACAAGAAGTATCAAACTGAGTAATGTATTTGCTGTCGTTGGAACAAGCAGAAATCAAATCGGGCAGAGATTGATAGATTAATTTATCGGCTCCCAATATGTCACACACTTCTTCTTCACTGCGCTTATAGGCAACCAGCTCTTTGGCAGCAGGCATATCAATACCATAAACATTGGGGTATCTGACTGGTGGTGCTGCAGAGGCAAAATAAACTTTTTTGGCTCCTGCTTCTCTAGCCATTTGGATAATTTGCGATGAAGTTGTTCCTCGAACAATAGAATCATCCACCAGTAGCACCGTTTTCCCGCGGAATTCCAACTCTATGGCATTCAATTTTCTGCGCACTGATTTTACGCGCTCTTCTTGACCAGGCATGATGAATGTTCGACCAATGTATCGGTTTTTGACAAATCCTTCGCGAAATTTAACACCCAAGTGATAAGCCAAAGGAATAGCACTGGTTCTGGAAGTATCGGGTATTGGAATGACGACATCAATACCATGATCTGGCATTTCTTTGAGTATTTTATCGGCCAAAGCTTCGCCCATCCTGAGGCGTGCTTTGTGCACTGAAATATTATCGATAATAGAATCTTCGCGTGAAAAATAAACAAACTCAAAGATACAAGGGGTGTGTTGTTTTGTTTCTGAACACTGTTGGCGGTACAATTTGCCATCAATACCGATTAAAACAGCCTCACCTGGGGCAACATCAGAAACCAATTTGTAGCCGTGCAAATCCAAAGCCACACTTTCTGAGGCCAGCATGTATTCATCTTGATTATTGACGATACGCTTGCCTAAAACCAAAGGACGAATGCCATTGGGATCACGAAAACCAATAATTCCATGCCCTGGAATCATCGCTACCACTGCAAATCCACCAATACAACGTTTGTTCAAAGCCGTTACGGCAGCAAAGACCATGGGTGCTGTCAATGTGGCTTCGTTACTTTTGTGCAATTCATGTGCTAAAACATTGAGCAAAACTTCAGAGTCCGACCCTGTATTAATGTGTCTGCGGTCTTGTTCAAACAATTCTTTACGCAGTTGTTTGGTATTGACTAGGTTACCATTGTGCGCTAAAACAATGCCATAGGGTGAATTAACATAAAAAGGTTGAGCTTCAAGCCGATTGTCTCCTCCAGCCGTTGGGTAACGTGTGTGCCCTATTCCTATAGTACCGCGTAATTTCATAACATTTTCTGAATTAAAAACATCCCGCACTAAACCATTGTCCTTGACCAATGCTATGGTTCGATTTTCACAGGTGGCTATGCCCGCTGCATCTTGGCCACGATGTTGTAAGACGGTCAAACATTCGTAAATAGTCGAAGCTACATCGGTTTGACTTACAATTCCTATCACTCCACACATTTAATTGTCCTCGGAGGTTGGTTGATCTTTGTTGTTAATTGTTTGGTTCAAATTATCAAGCACTTCTTTAATTTTTGCCTGTGGACTTGATTCGTCATTTGCATCTTTGTTCGATTCTACAAACGAAAAGTATTGCGAGAATTCTTCGGGCATTTTTAGTCGTGCCCACTCTGATATTTTCGAAAATCGTGGAGCTAATTGAGATTCTTTCCACCAAGGATCTTCTGAAAAAGGAGTCGCTTTGATAAAAAAAGTAATAGAAACAATAACGATAATGCCTCTTAATGCTCCAAAAAACATGCCAAAAAATCGATCGGTACCACTCAGGCCAGTCTTACTGATAAGTTTTCCAACGATAAAATTAACCATTCCTCCAACAATAAGAGCAGAAATAAAGAGCCCCACAAATGCAATCAAATGACGTGCTGAAGGCAAGTCTATCCATTTTTCTAAGGAACTGGCACCGACATCAACAAAATTATAGGCCACCCAAAAAGCAGCTAACCAAATAAATAAAGAAAGAACTTCTCGAATCAACCCTCTAAATAAACTGATAATCACAGATAATAAAACGATGCCTAAAAATACAAAATCAAGCCAATTCATAGAATCCATGGTATTCATTGGCTGATGACTTTTTGTTTTTCATGAGGCTTTACGATTCCTTCTAGCTTCATTTTATTTTTTATATTTTGTTTTTGTTGCAGTGCTTCATCTCGAGTTGCATAGGGTCCCACCCGGACACGATAGCGTTTTTGTCTGGCTGGATTCAAAATTTCATCGACAAAAGTAACAAAACCTTTTTTTCTGATTTTATTTCTCAATTTGATAGAATTGGTTTTACTGGAAAAACTACCAATTTGAATAATCCAACCAGTATCCAGTAACATTTCGACCTTCTGTTGCTTCTCTTCACCTAATTTTTCAATTTTGGGCGTGCCGATATTGAGATTTAGTTTGATTATTCGTCTGCTAAGATATTGGGCAAGTGCCATACTTAAAAGAGGGTTGGAATAGACGACATAAAGGTTTTTTTCTGCATCTTTTTCAACGACGGCAAGCAAGCCTTCATGAATGATTTTAGCTTTAAGTTTTTGCGCGTTTTTTTGTTGTGAAAAAACACCGTATTGCAAACGATAACCCTTTTGGGCTGTAGTTTTAGAGGATACTTGCTCCACAGCTTCTTTTGAATTGGGTTTTACTGGTTTGGATTTCAGCGTTTCTTTTTTGTCAGATGTTGTTTTCTTTTTCTTTGAGATTGGCTTTTTATTGCTTGTTTTAACTTCTTTCGAGCTTGCTTCCTTTTTAGTGGCCTTTTTGTCGCTTGGTTTTTGAGTGGTGGCTGTCACTTTGGTTGTTTTAGATTCTGGTTTTTTCTCTATTTTCTTAGGCTTGGAGTTATCTACTAGATCAATAATGGTCTCTTTTTTGCTGATAATAGCAGGAATATCTTTTTGATCGATTTTATCAATTTTATTTTTTTCAACTTCCGAATTTGCATCGATTACCGGAGAGTCTATAGCGATGACTTTGCGTGTCAGTCCTTCTGGCTCATCTGGAATTTCAATAGTAATAGATTGATTGGCGTTACTTTCCGTGTCATCAAAAATCATAGGGATAAAAATCACAGCCAAAGCAATAATGACAGAGGCTCCGACTAGTCGTTGTTTTAATTCTATATCCACGTATATTTCCTCATAGGAGTAAGCAATTGTTTTGTTAGGATCATTGAAACTCGATTAATCGATCGACCAAACCATCAAAATCCAGTTGTTTTTGACCTGATTCTTTCTCTAAGAGTGACTTAAAAGTGATTAAACCCGCTTCAATTTCATCTTCGCCAATGATTATAGCGAATTTTGCCGCTAATTTATCAGCTTTTTTAAATTGAGACTTAAAACTACTGGCAGTTGCATTGACTAGTAAATTTAAATGCGGCAGAGAATTCCTTATTTTTTCCGCCATTTGATAGATAACTTTCATCTCTACTGCTGGGTCTGCAATCAAACAAGCATCTACTTGCTTGGGGCTTTGCCAAAGATCCAAATCTTTTATTAATTCAACGATACGGTCTGCGCCCATAGCAAATCCAACTGCGGGTGTTGCTTTACCGCCTTGCAATTCAACAAGGGTATCGTATCTGCCACCTCCACAGATTGTTCCTTGCGAACCCAAGTCCGTTGTAATCCATTCAAATACAGTTTTGCAATAATAATCCAATCCTCGAACCAACTTTGGATTGACTGTATATTCTATTCCACATTGATCCAATATTTGTTTGACTTCTGCAAAATGTGCGGCCGACTCTTCATCCAGATAATCACTCAATAGCGGAGCCTCTTTGACAATTTGTTGTACCTGCGGGTTTTTGGAGTCTAAAATCCTCAATGGATTGCTGTGCAATCGCTTTTTTGCATCCTCATCCAGTTGTTCGAGATGCTTGGACAAATATTCTATTAAAACTTCTCGGTATTTTTTTCTGGAGTCCGAGCTACCTAAAGAATTGATTTCAAGACGTATATTGGGCAGACCTAGATTTTTCCACAAACGCGCCGTCATTAATATCAATTCAGCATCGGCTTGTGGCACCTCGACGTTAAAGATTTCGGCACCGATTTGAGTAAATTGTCTGTTGCGGCCTTTTTGTGGTCTCTCGTACCGAAACATAGGCCCTTGGTACCACAACTTTTGCACCAATCCTCGGTTGCAAAGACCGTTTTGAATCACAGCACGCACACAACCTGCTGTGCCTTCAGGACGCAAACTAATCGATGTTCCTCCGCGACTTTCAAAACTAAACATTTCGCGTTCAACAACATCGGTCGCTGCACCAATGGCCGAATAAAACAACTGCGTTTCTTCAACGATGGGCAAACGAATTTCCTGAAAATAGTAAGAGCGAAAAGTTTGATGCACAATATGTTCGAATTTTTGCCATATCCATGATTCGTTCGGCAATATATCGTACATGCCTCTTAGTCTTTCAATTTGTTGGCGTTTGTTGCTTTTACTCAATTGGATAACCTTTGTTATAAATTTTAATGTTACTTTACTTGATGAAAATAATTTGTTTCAGCGTATCTCGAATAACAAGCGGCTGACCGAGAAAAAATGACGAAAATTTGTATTTGTATCGAGATTAAGGTATTTTAAAAATAATTGCTGCCAATTCCTACTAAATTTTAATTAATTCAGAACATAGTGGCGAATTCTTTTCTGAAAACTCTCTTCACTAAATTTCTGTGCCCGGTGTTGGCAAGCCAATTGCATGGATTGTGCTTTATTGACTCCTAGCTTGTCAACGCATTCGATCAAACTCTGCTTGATATGAGATTCTGATATATAATAACCCGTCTCACCGTCAATAACACTTTCTGTCGGTCCACCATGGCCACTGCAGATTACAGGCTTTCCTGCGGCCATGGATTCAACAGGAGACATGCCAAAATCTTCGTCCTTGGGTATATAAATTGTGGCCAAACACTCCGACATTAATTGAACCAACTTTTGGTCACTGACTTGACCTGTAAATTGAATGTTTTTTGCATTTCCTGCCAGCTTTTTCAGGTTTTTTTCTTCATGACCACTGGAGCAGACAACAAGATTTTTCTCTGGCATCTGTTTAAAAGCTTCAATAATTTTATCCACACGCTTTAATGTGTCGAATCGGGCGGTTGATAAATAATAACCTTGGGAGTTTTTATATTCAAATTTTTGGGTATTACAAGGAGGATATATTACTATGGAATCACGATTCAGGTATTTTTTGATACGGTTTTTTACATAGCTTGAGTTGGCAAAAACCACATCCATCAAAGCCACAGAAGCTTCGTATTTGGGGCGAAACCAAGAAACCAATAAACGCATCATCATTTGTTGCGGCCAATAATTTGCATTCAAATAATATTCAAATTTATCGTAAACAAAACGCGGAGGAGTATGGCAATAATAAAAGTTTCGACCTTGCAGATGGTGCTCGATAGCAAGAGGGCAAATAATTCCGCTGTAAATGACATTATTATAATCTTTTAAAAACTCTGTTTTTTGGCTAAATAGCTGCGACAAATTATAGGTTTTCAATCCAGCAAACTCAATTTTAAGACCCAAGTCTATTTGCTTATACTTATGCATTTGCTGCAAATCAAAGCTATGAGGAGACTTTTTACCAAAGGCCAAGTCAGCTCTTAGCCCCTCAGCTAAAGACAAAGCCAAGCGTTCGCCTCCTCCTTTGATATCAAATATATCATGCAGGACAATATTTTCTTTGTTATTCAAACTATTATTCAATTAATTTATCACCGATGGAAATCATATTTGCAGTTCATTTGTGCATCATATAAAATTACGCTCCTTTAATAAAGATGTTTTAGTCTATGAAATCACTTATCGTTATTCCAGCTCTGAATGAAGAATCCAGTATTCAATCAGTGATAGAACAACTAAAAAGTGATCAACACTGCGACATTCTGGTCGTCAATGACAATTCAACTGACAACACAGCACAAATAGTCTTAAATAATAACGTCGATTTGCTTGACTTGCCATTGCAATTGGGAGCTTGGGGAGCGACACAAACAGGCATTCGTTACGGTTTAAAAAATGGTTATGACAGTGTTATCACCATGGATGCGGATGGACAACATATCAGCGCAGGGACTAAACGCTTAAAACAGCATTTAATTGACTCCCATGCTAATGTTGTTATTGGCACTTACACCCAACGACTAAGCCGACCTAAACGCATTGCTTGGTGGTTTTTTAAGACCATTACACACTTGAAAATTGAAGATTTAACCTCTGGTTTTCGTATTTATGACCGAAAAGCGATGAAAATACTGTCTTCATCAGCAGCTAGTTTACTGGATTATCAAGACGTAGGTGTCTTGCTGCTTTTAACAAAATCAGGAATGAAAATTACCGAAACCGAAGTGCCGATGAAAAACAGACAAAACGGCAAATCTAAAATTTTTTACTCGTGGTGGATGGTTTTAAAGTACATGATTCAAACAACAACTTTATGCATCGCAAAAACTGGCGGTGGATACAAAAAGGACAAGAACTCTTAAACAAAAATGAATTACACAACTGCAAACATTACCACCTTGCTTATTGGTGCTATTTTAGCCATTACTATTTTTATCATGGTTAGAAAAGATCACTTGCATGGTCCTTTTGCCATTTGGTGGCTTGCCATTGCTTGTATTGCCATAGTCTTGGGCATCTTCCCAATTATTGTCAATAAAGTTGCACATTATGCAGGTATCACCTACCCTCCAACCTTAATTTTAGTCTTGGCCGTGTCATTTATTCTTCTCAAAATGCTCTCCCAAGATTTGCAACGCACTTTGCAAGAAAAGAAAATAAGAAGACTGACACAAAAGATGGCTATCTTAGAAAAAGCGATCAAAGACCATGAGACTAACAACAACAAACAATGAACATCCTGCATTTTGGAAAATTCTATCCTCCTTTCAAGGGTGGCATGGAAAAATATTTACAAGAATTAGCAGAACAACAAAGTCTTAAGCATAATATCACTGTTTTAGTGCATAACCATCACTTTAGCCGCTTTAAATCTGAGACCACACACGAGACTATCAACTCGGTAACAGTCGTTCGACAAAAAACATTAAAACCTTTTTTATTTACACCAATAATGCTTGGGGTCGGTAAAATAATTAATTCACTGTTGAAGCAAAACAATACCCAAATCATCCATATCGCTTGGCCCAACCCTTCGGCTTTATTTTTATTGATGAACAAATCAGCCAAAAAACTTCCCTGGGTTATTCAATGGCAATCGGACATGGTTACAGAAAGGTCCTCTGCTTTGCTTAAATTTGCCTATTTTTTTTTTAAACCACTGGAAAAAATAATATTAAAACGTGCCGCTGCCGTGATTGTTAGCTCTCAAGAATATTTTGAACACTCCAATGCCTTGCCTGCCTTTGCAAACAAGTGTCATACCATTCCTCTGGGGATCACGTTTCAAGCTCAAAATTCCAAACAATCTGAACAACAATGGGCTGATCAATTATGGGCAAAGAGCCCTTATAAAATTTTTTCTGTAGGCCGATTAACCTTCTATAAAAACCATCAGCTACTCTTACAAGCCGCACAGCTATTGCCTGAGGCGCAATTTATTATTACTGGCACTGGCGAGCTTATGACCCAGCTGAAGAATGAAATTGCAGATAAACAGTTAAATAACGTGTATTTAACTGGAAAACTAAAGCAAAACAAGCTGCATGCACTGATGGCAACTTGCGATGCCTTCTGCTTACCATCCAACGACAGAGCAGAATCCTATGGCATGGTATTATTAGAGGCTTTAAGTTTCAACAAAAGCATATTGGTGAGCAATTTAGAAGGTTCTGGTATGAAATGGATAGCCTCTCAAGCTAAAAACAGCCTGACTTTTGACTGCAATAACGCCAATGATTTGGTCTTAAAAATCATGGAAATAACACAACAACCACAAAGCCCTTTCAACTTTAAGAATTCACCATTCCTGATTGAAAATTGTGAAAATAAAATTCAACATATCTATGAAACAATCCTTAAATAACACGACTCTTCCCACCACCACTGGTTCTGCATTCAGATATGCTCCGATTGATGCTTTGCGTGGCATTGCAGCCCTCTTGGTTGTTTGGCAGCACACCTCAGAAAGCTTGATCAAAATTCCTGGCATCGCCTTGCACAACACCTTTTTGGCGGATATTTCAGCACAGTATGACTTTGGAAGAATAGGTATTATTTGCTTTTTTCTTATCAGTGGCTTTGTTATTCCTTCAAGTTTAAAGACCCAAACAACAAACAAAAAAACAAGTATTTCTCATTTTGCTAAAAGAAGGTTTTATCGTCTGTATCCTGCCTACTGGCTGTCCTTGCTCTTGATGGTTTTAATATTGCCAGCTGCATCTCAGCCTTCCTCGTGGACAATTATTGCCAATGCGACCATGTTGCAAAGTTTCTTTTCTCAAGCTCATGTTATTGGACTGTATTGGACTTTACAGGTTGAATTGATTTTTTATGGAATTTGCGCTTTGTTGTTTTATTTTCAACTATTGCACAACAATCGCTTTATCTTTTTTGTTATCGTTGGATTTTTCTCTGTTTTTGTCGCAATCGAATCCTATCCTTTACTTTCACAAAGCAACTTAACGATTGCAAAAGAATTTCAATTGATGCCCTATCTTATAAGCATCATGTTTTTAGGCTCTTTGTACCGCAAAATTTACGATGGCAACACTGGCGACAAAAACGTGCTTCTCTATACCAGCATTGCCACTTTTCTTTGTTTAGGATTGCCCGTCTTTTTATGGCTATCCTCTTTATTGGGTTATAGCATGATTGAACATTCTTTTCGATTTGGGGTCGCCAACAGCTTGGCCTTTGTGTTGTTTTTTAGTGGCCTTTATTTTCTCAAAAAACCTGCAAAAATTCTTATTTGGCTAGGGACAATCAGTTACTCTATTTATCTTTTTCATCCCATCATCATGCAACTTGTGAAAAAACTTATCTGGATCGCTCCCAGCAGCTTTCCGATACTGCCTCTGAGTGTTTACATGCTAATAACCACTCTTATTAGCATTGTTTTTGCACATTTCATCTATTCTTACTTTGAAAAACCAGCCATAGTTTATTCAAAAAAACAAACTCAAAGCAGCGAATCTTAGCTGTTTGTTTAGACCTAAAAAACAAGTAAAAAACAAGAGACAGGCATTCCATAAAAAAATAATTCTATTTGTTGTTTGCCAATAAAAACTCAAATGATTTTAACAATCGAGAAAAAGCCGCTGAAAAATTAATTTTTGAGACCTTTGCATAATTATGTGGCGAAAGAAAAAATAGAGATTGTTACCAGATTGAGCCAAAAATTGAAGGTAATAGCCCGCTATTGGCGAAATTTTTGGCAAAAAGCTGGTGTAGTAATCATTTTTTATTCGTCACACTAATTATACAAAGGTCTCTTTTTTTGGTATTGTAACGAAATATTTCAGAAATCACTGTATTGGAAGCACTACAAAGCATCAGTTGAATACTGATGCCTTGATTTAGTTCTAATGAGCTTGTTTCTAATTCTAAGCAGGAGTTGAAGTGCCGAGAGGTAACATGCTTGTGATACTATTATCCAAAAATTGAACAACAGTGCCAAAGGCATTTGGACACAGACTTAATATCTTTTCATCTCTTCTAGCAACTTTTCTTAGAATAGAAATTAGTATCAATCCATTCCATTAGCAAATATCACATCGTTGCTAGTATCGGTGACATTGAGTACAAAGGAATTACTCGAAATTGTAGCCAGAGAAGTATCCTGCGCAGTAACGACCACAGAGTAAGGTGAATTCATCAATGCTAGTGCTGTAGCCGCTCCGGCAATTACTCCATCAGCACTGATAGCAAGACCATCGGGCAAACCCGTAGCCGTGTAACTCAAAGAATCACCATCAGGATCAGTAAAAAAAGGAACCGCATCCAAAACAAACAAAACATTAAAATCTGCAACTTGCGGAGTAATCGGACCATTAAAAATTGGAGCCGAATTAACATTAGCAATCGACAAGGTGAAAGTACTGTTCACCAAAGCGTCTTGAGGATCACGTGCAAGTACAGTTACAGTAAATGGAGAGTTAGATGCCTCAAAATTGTTTGCTGTTCCCGAGATAATTCCTGTATTACTGGCCATATTAAAGCTTTGTGGCAAACCTGAGGCTGTAAAAAACAACTCATCTCCATCAGCATCGCTAAAGTCTGAACTAATGTCTAAGGTAAACAAAATACCCTCTGTGCCATTGGCATCAGCAATACCTGTTGTGGTTGGTGCAGTGTTGGTTGATGCTACTATTAATTGTTCTCCAGGAACAGATAAACTTGTAGCCGACATCTGCAATTCGATTCCCGAGTCACGATCTTGCGCTCTGAGTATATCTTGCGAAGTTAAGCCTTCTCCCAAAATAAACCAGGCATTTAAGCCTCGACACGCTTGAGCAGCTGCATTATTCCTGTAAGTCAGTGTCACAAAGTATTCTTTGCTCGCAAGCGGAGCAATTTGCAGGTTTTCATCTTGATCGGCGAGCACCAATGTCAACTCCCCATTGTTCAATACAAAGGGGCCGGTAAAATTGCTGACAAGCTGGTCTGAAAATTTCTCAAACACTCCCGAACCATCATCCAAATAGACTCCAATACTACTTACCAAAGGATTAAAGTCGCTGTTAATCATTTCTGTAGCAGCACAACCTGTGCCACCAATAAATCCCAGTTGAAGTTGTGACAGTTGCATGTCTCCATCAGCCAATTTCCCCACATGGCTTGCTACAAACCGAACCACTGCACTGGTTTCTAGTTCTTCTGAATTTTGCGCCGATGCCGTTTCATAATCTACGCCGAATTGCCCCCCTGTATTTTCAATTTGAACAACTTCACTGCTGTTAGTTCCAGTACTCACCATATCCAAATCACCATCGGTATCAAAATCGGCTAGAGTAAAAGATTTGGGAGTTGACAATCCAGAAAATACAGTTCTAAGGGTCCAAGATTCTGTGCCAATATCTTCATTGACCAACACTTCTATTTCCCCTGTAGCCCCTGTGATATAGATATCGATATCTCCATCGTTATCACCATCGGCCAAAACTAGCTCTTCAGCGGTTAGACTGGGTGACACTAAGGTATCGTGACGTGTCCACGTACCATCACTGTTGTTCTCTTGCCAAAGAATATTACTGCTGGCACTGCGCCCATAAACAATGTCAATATCTCCATCACTGTCCATGTCTGCAATAGCAATTTGCCGTGGAACTTTGCCATTGTCAATTGTTGTTTCACTCCAACTGCTTGCATCACCATTATCATTCGACCACAAGTGTGCTCCACCACTTGAGTTTCCTGAAGTTAATAAGTCGATGCTTCCATCTCCATTAATATCCGCGGCCTTAAGATTGGACGGATTAGTTGCTGTACCAATTTCAGCAGCCGTCCATGAACCATCGTTGCTTAGCCATTTAAGTTTGTTGTTTAACTGATCCAAAAAAACCACATCACGCGTTCCATCAGCATTAATATCAACCAATTGTATTTCATTACTCCGACCTACTGCACTTGCCAAGCTTACAATACCACCCCAACTAGCTCCTGCCAGTGTTGCTTGAGATTTAGCATTGATAAAAGGTCCAGAATCGAGTAAATTTTCAACACTATAAAGACTATCAGAGCCATCAGCTGCAAAGACTACATCCAAGTCACCATCATTATCCATGTCCCCCACTGCAAGAGCCGAAATTTCTTTGTCCGTTGTTAATGGCTCATCTAAAATCACCTTAAAGGATGCAAAACTCCCATCACTTTGACCTTCGTAAAGATATATCTTCATCCCAGCAGTAGATTTATTTGCTGCAATAACATCCCAGTATTGATCTCCATTCATCTTTGCAGTAAGGACGTGATAGGCATTGGCCAAAGAATTTTCAATAGCTACCGAACCTTGCAATTGGGGAGAAGAGTGAAACTGCAAATTTTCATAAGCATAAACATAACCGTCTTCATTTTTTGCAAGAACAATATCCAAATCGCCATCATCATCCATATCTGTTGCTCTCACCGCATTAACGGTAAGATTTGCTGAGTTGCTAAAAACATCTCGTTGCGTCCAAGTACTCCCGACACCATCGGTATTTTCATACCACGATACTGTTGAATTGCTGCCTGATAGCAGATCCAAATCACCATCACCATCGATGTCTGAAAAATCAAGTTGACCGTAGGCGTTGTTGCTGATAATAGCCGTACTTGACCAAGTTGAAGCAAAAGAATCATAATTCCATTGCAAGATATCAGAACCATCAACATGGGAGTACAATTCTGCTATCCCATCTTTATTTAAATCAATTAATTGCACAAAGGCGATCGTCGAACTTGAAGCTGAATTAATGGTCGAAGTTGTCCAGCTACTGCCATCGCCTAGTGTGTTTTCTACCAATACGATTGAAGGACTACCTGAAATTAAGGCATAAACAATATCAACAGTTCCATTCAGGTCAACATCTCCAACTGCTAAACTTCTTAATCCACCAGCTGGAGTAATGCCTGTATCGTTTTGTACCCATGTTGCTGCATTTCCAGTGTTCTCATACCAGTAAAGCGAATTGACCGCTGCAGCCAAAGCTATGTCAAAATCACCATCAGCATCCAAATCTGCTATAGCGACTTGATTTGCAGTATTAATACCGCTACCACTATCAATAACCCGCTCTGTCCACACTGTTGCTGAACTGCTATTCTCTATCCACAAAAGCTCGTCTTTTACAGAGTCTGCCATAACTATGTCTAAATCCCCGTCGGAATCTATGTCAACAGCCGTTAACACAGAAACATTGCGTCTAGCAGTTGAAATAACATGCAATGGAAAATCAGTAAAGTCTCCACCATCATTCTCCAACCAATTGAGTGAATCATCCGAACCGTATTGAGAAACTATAATGTCTTGATCTCCGTCTCCATCCATATCTGCTGAAACAAGATTCGACATAAATATTGACCCTGTCGAGGTCGTTTCATCAGAAAGCAGTTGTGAACTAGCAAAACTTACTTCTTTTGCTTGAATAGTTCCAGCCGTTAATAAGCCAATTGCGAGTGCAACTGATAGGGCAACAAGCGTTCTAACTACTTTATTGTGCTTGTTGTGATTTTTTTTATGATCTTCTCTAGGAGCTTGTCCGAGAATAGAAAATCTATTACAGAAAAGCTGGATTTGTGCTATTTTCCTAAAAAAAGCGAAAAATAGCCCTAAACCCAACTTTCCTTCATTACGATTTCTATTCTTGAGCAAGCTCCTAGTGACTTGATCTAACGTGTTTACACTATTTGTCATGTTTTCGTCCTCAATGTTTTATTATCCACTTAATTATACGAATTTAAGCAAATAAAATATGAGCAAATAGTGATTTGTGGCTTGTCAAAAATGAGTGAATAGTGATTCAGCTAATTATTGAGATTCACATCACATATTTTCAGCATGTTTTCAGTTAACTCCTTATGTTTTATGGTCTCACCACAGTATTATTCCAATGCCCAAATCCCGATATAGAAAATCACAATGAGAGTACAAGGCCTTAATATGCCTAAGAAATCCTCAAAAAGCTTCATCACCAATAGGGTCGATTATTTTATACATGATTAGAATCCATTTGTTAAAAATATTCGACCTAGGAGCTTGTCCGAGAATAGAAATTTACTGCGAAAAAGTTGAAACTGGACAGTTTTTCACCTAATTCTCGTTAAATAGCCGTGCTATTCGCCTCAAATTAGGCAAAAACCTGTCTCAATTTAACTTTCTCTCGCTACAATCGCTATTCTCGGACAAGCTCCTAGTATCACTTGCTGCTCTCACAAGTGTTTAGTCAATAAATTCATCTTTTGAAGATGGATAGTTCTGATTTTCTAGACTATAATATGCTTTTTATACTTGTACCCAGATTCCTATGCATTTTTTAGTGAGCAACGACGATGGCATTAATGCAACAGGCATCAAAGCCTTAACACAAGCCCTTGAGACCTTGGGGCGCGTCACTGTTTATGCTCCAAGCCAAGACCGTTCAGGCGCGAGCAACTCTCTTACCTTGGATGGCCCTGTTAGAATCTTTAAACTAGCAAAAGACCGCTACTCTGTTTCAGGCACACCCACCGACTGTGTGCACATGGCGTTGACGGGTTTAATGGAAGAAGAACCTGATATGGTTATTTCTGGCATCAACAATGCCGCTAACTTAGGCGATGATGTTCTTTACTCTGGCACTGTTGCTGCGGCGATAGAAGGCCGTCACTTGGGATTACCTGCTATTGCCTTTTCATTGGCAACCAGCCATGCCAGCCATCAAGTCCGTTATTTTGAAACTGCTCAGCACTTTGTTAAAAAAATCATTGAAAATCTCAAAAAACATCCCCTGCCACAAGACACTATATTGAACATTAACTTTCCTAACTTACCCATTGAACAAGTCAAAGGAATTCATATAACTCGTCTGGGTAATCGCCACAAAGCTGAAAACACAGTTAAAGATATTGATCCACGTGGAAGAAAAATGTACTGGATTGGAGCAGCGGGACCAGAGGCGGATGCAGGAGAGGGTACTGATTTTTTTGCTATAAAACAAGGTTATGTTTCAATAACTCCCATGCAAGTGGATATGACCAAGCATTCTGCCTTGGAAGTTTTAAAGCAATGGAGTGCGAAAATTTGATGAATTCCGCTCTCGGCATAGGCATGACTTCACAACGCACGCGTAATCGCATGATACAACGCCTGCGAGAACAAGGCATTAAAAGCGACGCAGTCTTATCTGCAATGGCACAAGTGCCTCGCCATTTGTTTATGGATGAAGCTATGTCCCACCGTGCGTATGAAGATACTGCTCTACCCATAAAACACGGACAAACCATATCTCAACCTTGGGTGGTAGCAAAAATGACAGAAATCGTCATGCAATACCAGCCCAAAACAGTATTAGAAATTGGCACAGGATCCGGCTATCAAGCAGCCGTTTTAGGGCAGCTGATTGAACGCGTTTTTAGCGTCGAAAGAATCGATGATCTGACCCGAACTGCACGGCGTCGATTTATAAAACTAGGCTATCACAATGTCCGCACCAAAACAGGAGATGGCTTTAAAGGCTGGGAAAATGAAGCTCCCTACGATTTAATCATCGCAACAGCAGCTCCAAAAGAAATCCCCACTTGCCTATTATCGCAATTAAAACTCTCTGGCATTATGCTTATGCCAGTTGGAGATCATCAGCAACAAAATTTAGTCAAAGTGATAAAAACAGAATCAGGATACGAAACAGAAACCCTTGATGCCGTGTTATTTGTTCCATTTTTAAAAGGTGTTATTCGCAAGTGAAATTTATTCGCTATTTAAGCTTGTATTGCACTTTCCTGTTTTTGTTACATTCCTGTGGCAACCCCAGAAGAGCGCCCGTCAATGAAATTCCTCACGCCTCTCAAACAAATCCATACAACAGCGCCCATGCACTTTCGAAACAAAAAAAATCCAAGCGAAGTCATATCCATGTCAAAAAAGGAGACACCTTATATTCTATAGGATTCAATCACAATATTGACTACAAGACGTTGGCTAAGATCAATCATATACCAGCTCCCTACCGCATTTATCCAGGACAACGCTTAAGCCTTATTCCTAAAAACCACAGCTCTCAAAAGTTGACGACCAAAGCAAAAGAAAAGCCAAAAACTAACAGCAAAGCACAACTCTCAACAGTCTCACCAATAACAAAAACGCCCAAAACTACCACCATTAGCAAACCCAAAGTGACAAAACAACAAACAAAAATAATAAAGCCTAGCACAAGCACTAAAAAACCACCACAAAATGCCCCTGTTTCAAATTCTCGTTGGATCTGGCCGGTAAAAGGCCGATTATTGCGTTCTTTCTCTGCTTCTGACATTTCCAGAAAAGGCATCGATATTTCCATTCGGCATGCATCCCCCGTCTATGCCAGCAACAATGGTACCGTTGTATATAGCGGTGATGGTTTGCGTGGTTATGGTCAACTCATTATTATTAAACACAGCAATAATTTGCTCAGTGCTTACGCCCATAACTCTAAAAGACTTGTAAAAGAAGGGCAAACAGTTCGCCAAGGTCAAGAAATTGCCTTCTCTGGCAAAGGCATAGATGGCACCAATCTACTGCATTTTGAAATACGAAAAAATGGAAAACCTGTTAATCCAACTCTTTATCTACCCAAATTGTAGTCTCTTAACAGACTGTGAAAGTATTCTAGGACGTAAGAAAAATTAGGATAAAATTCGCTGATTGCGGTAAAAATTGAAGATAATAACGAGTTATTGGCAAGATTTTTACCAAAAAGCAGCGGAATTTATACAATTTTTATACTTCATACGAATACTTTCACAGTCTGCTAAGAACTCGTCCCTAAATCCCGATATAAAAATTTGATAAAATAATTGTGACTTGTATAACCCGTTACTCTACAGACAAAGGCCATTCCCGCAAATAACCTCATAATATTTGCATTCGTTGATTGTTATAAGGTATATTCAATGAGCTATGTACTTAAAAGTTTTGTTGCTCGTGCTTCTTGCAGTTAGTCTTGCTGGACTAACACAGCCTACTGTTAAGCAAATTAACAACAAAACATACCGAATCGGCTATTTTGCCTCCCCTCCGCTTTCCTCCTTGGATGATAGACAAAACCCACAAGGGTTTATTGTTGATTTGCTCAATAAAATAGCCGAAAAAGAACACTTTACTATTGAATGGATTTATGACGATTGGAGTCACTTTTTTTTACGCATAAAAAATAACTCGATTGACCTTATTACTTCGGCGGGACTCACTGAAGAACGCCAACAAATCATGGATTACTCCAAAGTCAGTTTTGCTACCGTTTGGGGGCAAGTTTTTCTTTCCAGCCATTCCTCTATTGAAAGTATTTTTGATTTGAATGGTAAAAAAATTGGCATCATGAAAGAAGGCGTCAATGGCCAACGCTTTATCTCTCAATGCAATCAATTTGAAATCAATTGCACCATTGTCGAGTTACAGAGCTACGAAGAAATATTCAAACAAATCGCCTCAGGACAACTAGATGCTGGCGTCTCCAACAATCTTGTCGGTACGACCTATCTCAGACAGTACGATTTGATTAACAGCGCTATTGTCTTTAATCCTTTTAAAGTGTATGTTGCAGCACCCAAAAACAGCAACCAAGAGCTGTTGCTGATTTTTGATAAATACCTGCAAGAATGGAAAAATAATCCGCACTCTTTTTATTATGAAACACGGATTAAATGGCTCAGCCCACAACAAAAAAATGATTTACCACAAATAATACTCTACTTGTTAACAACATTAGTTGTGTTAGCTGGAGCTGGTTTTCTGCTGGCATTTTTCTTCAAACGTCAAGTCAAGTATCGGGTCAATCAATTGTCAAAAAGAGAAATGCAATTGAATCAGATTATCAACTTGGTTCCTCATCTGATTTTCGTTTCAAATGCTGAAGGACAAATCATCCTGGCCAATAAAACAGCTAGTAATTATTTTGGCCTGTCCATAGAAGCCTTCGAACAATGCAATATTGTTAGCCTATGTCAGTCAAATCCACAGTTTAAATCACTGCTAAAGACCCATCAAACACAAACAGATAACCAAGAAATCATTAGCAAAGATGCTCAAGGGCAGCAACACACCCTTTATCTATCAAAAACACCCTATGTCGGCAGCAAAAACCAACAATCCATTGCCACCATTGCCATCGATATCAGTGATGTGAAACACTTCGAAGAAAAAATTAAGTTTATGGATCAACATGATGGCCTGACCCAACTACCCAATAGATTGCTACTCAAAGACCGCATTGACCATTCCTTAGCCATTGCCAAAAGACACAAGCATAACGGTACCATCCTCTTTATTGGCTTGGATCATTTTAAAACAATCAATGACTCTCAAGGTCATGAAATTGGAGACCTGCTATTAAAAGAAGTCGCAGAACGCCTTAAAACATCATGCAAAGATGGCGATACAGTCGCACGATTAGGTGGAGATGAATTTATTATCGAATTATCAGAACTGGACTCCTCGCAGGAAAACGCCCACTTTCAAGCCGATCAGTTTGCTAAATACATTCTTAAATCACTGACCAAGCCCTATTCTATCAAGGGCAAAACCTACCATATCACTGCCAGTATCGGAGCCGTTTTGTACCCAAAAGATGGGACAACACAAGCCATGCTTTTACAACGGGCTGATACCGCAATAAATCAAGCCAAAAAGAAAGGCAGAAACAGAGTGGAGTTTTTTAAAGCCGAATTTGAGTACAGCATCATCAACAAACACAATATTGAGAGTGATCTCAGAAAAGCAATTGATGAACAGCAGTTTTTCCTTGAATTTCAACCCGTTACCAATAATACAAGCCAGAAAATCTCAGGTACAGAAGCTCTTCTACGATGGCAACACCCTGACAAAGGCGTTATTTATCCCAATGACTTTATTAGCATAGCCGAGCAAACCCAGCTCATTGTTGCAATGGGTGATTGGGTTTTGGAACAGAGTTGCAGGCAAATTACGCAGTGGATAAAAGCAGGTGAAAAAGATTTTTTTATCGCGGTCAATGTTTCAGTCGTCCAATTACGTGATCGAAATTTCTATCAAAAATGCGCTGCACTGGTACAAAAACACAAGATTCCCGCCAACTATCTAGAACTTGAAGTTACCGAGTCCGTATTTATGCAAGAACAAGATTGCCCTGTCAACCTGTTCAATAAATTGAAACTGCTTGGGCTGAGAATCTCTATTGATGATTTTGGCACAGGACATTCCTCTTTTAATTATTTAATGAACTTCCCCATTGATAAAATCAAAATAGATCAATCTTTTATCCGAAATTTGCCCGATGACAGGAACAGTACCACCATTGTTTCTAGTATTATTCGTATGGCAAAAGAATTGGGAATTGATGTTGTCGCCGAAGGCGTTGAGAGCCAAGAACAATTTTATTTTCTAAAATCACAAGCCTGTGATTATTACCAAGGTTTTTATTTTCACAAACCAGCTACCGTGCAAAACTGGGTGAAACACTCGTGGAGTTTTTGATTGCGAATATCCCAAACCCTTAGCTATCGCAATCTATTTGCTTTTCTGGTAACGCATCACTGAAAGCTTTTTGTTGCAAACAGTGTGCATTTATTTTTCTGATCAAGGGATAATCGTGCAAATCCACCTGAAAACGATTGGCATTATAAACTTGTGCTACCAAAAAAATATCCGCTACCGAAACCTTTTGACCAAAACAATAAATATCAGCACTCACTTGCAGTTGCTTTTCAATCGCATTAAAACCCTGAATAATCCAATGTGCATACCAAAGATCGACTTGTTCTTGCTGCCATGATTGTCCTTTTAAATATTTTAGCACGCGTAAATTATTTAAGGGATGAATGTCACAGGCTATGCTTAAGGCCATTGCTTGTGCTTGTGCTTTTTGCACACTCTCTTGTGGATAAAGACTGTTGTGAGGAAAGGTTTCTTGCAAATAATCGATAATCGCTAAAGATTGTGTTAATACCGTCCCATCGTTCAATTCCAGTGCAGGAACTAAAGACTGTGGGTTCAACTCTTGGTAGTTTTTTTGCAAATGTTCCCCGCCATCTTTGACCAAATGAACAGCTTTATATTCATAATCCAATTGTTTGATATTTAAGGCTATTCTGACCCGATAAGCGGCCGTACTGCGCCAATAACTGTAAAGCTTCATAACATTTTCTCTAAAAAGTGAGTGGTGTGCGTTTGGTATTTTTTACAAATGTCTTCGGGAGTGCCTTGCGCCACAATTTCCCCTCCCAAATCGCCTCCTTCTGGCCCCAAGTCAATCACCCAATCCGCCGTTTTCACCACATCCAAATTATGCTCGATAACGACAATGGTATTGCCTTTATCCCGCAGGCGATGCAGCACAGCCAGCAATTGTTTGATATCTGCAAAGTGCAAACCAGTGGTGGGTTCATCCAAAATATAGATTGTTTTGCCAGTGTCTCGTTTGGAAAGTTCCTTGGCCAATTTGATACGTTGTGCTTCTCCACCTGAGAGTGTTGTGGCATTTTGACCCAGAGTAATATAACTTAAACCAACATCCATAAGGGTATCGAGTCTCATTTTTATGGTAGGAATAGCATCAAAAAACAACTGAGCCTCCTCTATAGTCATGTTCAGAACTTCGTAAATATTCTTTCCTTTAAAACGAATATCCAAAGTTTCGCGATTGTAGCGTTTGCCTTTGCAGACATCGCAAGTGACATAAACATCAGGCAAAAAATGCATTTCAACTTTAATCAAACCATCTCCGGAACAGGCTTCGCAGCGTCCTCCTTTGACGTTAAAGCTAAATCGTCCTGGTTTGTAACCACGGGCACGGGCCTCTGGAGTTCCTGAAAATAATTCACGCAGAGGAGTAAACAGTTGAGTATAGGTAGCAGGATTGGAACGCGGTGTTCTGCCAATGGCTTTTTGATTAATCTCGACAACTTTATCAAACAAGTGTATGTTCTCAAACGATTTGTATGGGGATGGTCGGTTTTGATTTCGATTCAATTCCTGAGCCAATACGCGGTAAAATGTGGAATTGATTAAGGTTGATTTGCCCGAACCAGAAACGCCAGTAATACAGGTAAACAAACCAGCTGGAATTTTCAGAGTAACGTTTTTGAGATTATTGCCGGTCGCTCCTTTTAAAACAAAAACTTTGTCTTTGGCTATTTTTGTACGATTTGTAGGGACATCTATTTTCTTTTTACCTGATAAATACTGTCCGGTAATGGACTTGGGATTATCGGTTATTTCTTGTGGAGTTCCTTGCGCCACAATATGCCCTCCATGAATGCCTGAACCTGGACCAATATCAACCACATGATCGGCCGTTTCTATGGCATCTTCATCGTGTTCGACAACAATAACTGTATTGCCTAAGTCTCTGAGCTTTATTAGGGTATGCAAAAGTTTCTCATTGTCTCTTTGATGCAATCCAATAGAAGGTTCATCCAAAACATACATCACTCCTACCAAACCTGCTCCTATTTGACTGGCCAGTCGTATTCTTTGCGCTTCTCCACCTGACAAAGAGTTAGCATTACGCTCCAAAGACAAGTAATTAAGCCCAACATTAACCAAAAATTCGAGTCTTTCCTTAATTTCTTTCAGAATTTTATCGGCAATTTCTCCTTTTTTGCCTTCGAGGTTTAAGTTTTGAAAGTATTCGAAACAATCCGCAATAGACAAGGAATTGATATAAGGCAAGGATTTGTCCGCAACAAAAACATTACGTGCCGCTTCATTGAGGCGTTCACCATCACACACATCGCATTTTTTTACGCTGATGTATTTGTTCAGTTCTTCCCGAACCATATTGGACTCTGTTTCTTTGTAGCGGCGTTTCATGTTATTAGCAATGCCTTCAAATTCGCTGGAACGGTTGAATTCCATTTTTTCTGAGGCGTATTTGAATTTAACCAGCTCTCCTTTTGAACCAAACAAGATGACATTTTGTATCTTCTTAGGCAGGTCCTTCATTGGGGTTTCAAGACTAAATTTATAATGCTCAGAAATAGCCAGTAACATTTGATAATAATAGCCATTGCGCCGATCCCAACCACGTACAGCACCATTGGCCAGAGACAAGTCCCAAGAGACAACGATTCGATCAGGATCAAAATATTGACTGATTCCTAAGCCATCGCATTCAGGACAGGCTCCATTTGGGTTGTTGAATGAAAAAAGTCGTGGTTCTAATTCTTCGAGTGAATAATTGCAGACAGAACAAGAAAACAATTCACTAAACAGCATATCTACAGGTTCAATGCCTTCTTCATCATCAAATGAAACTACTTGCACCAAGCCTTCTGATAAGACCAAGGCTGATTCAATGGATTCTGCTAAGCGTTGCGCCATGTCTTGTTTGATTCGAAAGCGATCGACTACAGCCTCGATGTTATGCTTGGTTTTCTTGTTGATTTTGGGTAAATCATCCAAATTATAAATGCGCTCATCGATACGGACACGCACATAACCACTGCTCATAAGCTGTTCTAGCATTAAGGAGTGTTCGCCTTTGCGGTTTCTTACTATCGGTGCCAACAGCATGTATTTTCTGGAGTCATCCAATTGTAATATCCTATCCACCATTTCGGTAACGGTTTGCGCCTCTAGTTTGATGCCATGCTTGGGGCAACACGGTGTCCCCACGCGGGCGTAAAGCAGTCGCAAATAGTCGTTAATTTCCGTGATAGTTCCCACAGTAGATCGAGGATTATGTGAAGTGGATTTTTGCTCAATTGAAATGGCTGGCGATAAACCTTCAATATGGTCAATATCAGGTTTTGGCATGAGCGAAAGAAATTGACGCGCATAGGCCGATAAAGATTCTACATAACGGCGCTGCCCTTCTGCATAAATAGTATCAAAGGCCAACGATGACTTTCCAGAACCCGAAAGGCCAGTAATAACAATTAATTTATTACGAGGAAGATCAATGTCTATGTTTTTTAGATTGTGCGTTCGTGCTCCGCGTAAACTTATGGATTTCATGCAATTACTTCGCCATTAACAAACCCGATAGTTTAACCTATTTTTAAAAAATTGGGTAACTGTTCAACACGGTTGTGTTAGCTTATTTTCAAAAACAAGCTAACACTCCTACTTTTTTGAGATACGCTGAACAATTATGCAATGGTCTCTATTTTGCGATATAATGCGCTTTTAGATTGGTTCTCCGATACCACGGATCAAACCAATTCTAGGTAAAGAAAACACGATGATAACACACGAAGAATAAAATGAATGAAACCCTAATAATAATCGCCATACTTATTGCTTGTATCGGCATTCTTTTGTATTTTGTCGGTTGGATTAACACCATTTTCATGGCACTGGGAAAAGATGAAAAACTAATTGCTGCTACTGTTTTCATTCTCAACCCAGTGGCAATAATTTACTGTTTGAAAAATTGGTCAGAAGCCTCAAAACAAGGCAAGCAACTCATTAGTGGACTGCTAATCATGTGTGCAACCATTATTCCTGCGCTTCTGTACTATCGCACAATCATCATTCCCAACACTTATTAACTCTTGATTACATTTTGATTAAAATTATTCGACGTACGATTCCCGACCACAATCCATTGGCAGAATCCGGCTTTTCCAATTTAGTACAACAGCTTTATCTCTCACGTGGCATTACTGATTTGCAACAAATTAGTTACAGCTTGCAACACCTATTAAAGCCCCAGAAGTTATCGGGCATTAAAGCTGCAGCAAAACTAGTTATAGAAGCGATTAAAACCAACAAAAAAATTGTCATAGTTGGTGATTTTGATGCTGATGGTGCAACGGCAACAGCTTTATGCTTACGTGCTATTAGGGCTTTTGGGCACCACAATATTGACTTTTTGGTCCCCAATCGGTTTGATTTTGGTTATGGACTCAGTGAACAGCTGATTCCACTATTGCAAGACATGCAAACGGACTTAATTATCACCGTTGACAATGGAATATCATCCATCGATGGTACTCAAGCAGCACTGGATGCAGGTATGCAGGTGATTATTACTGATCATCATTTACAAGCCGAAATCTTGCCCAAGGCTGATGCCATTGTTAATCCTAACTTGCATGGTGATGAGTTTCCCAGTAAAAATTTGGCTGGCGTTGGTGTGGTCTTTTACCTTTTGGCAGAAATTCGAGCACAACTGACTGATACAGGATATTTCAACCAAAAACAAATCAAATCACCCAATTTGGCTCAATGGCTGGACTTGGTGGCTTTGGGCACTGTTGCTGATATGGTTAGTTTAGATGACAACAACCGAATACTGGTTATCGAAGGTATCAAACGCATTAAAGCAGGCTTCACTGTAGCAGGCATCAAAGCTCTGTTGAAAATCACGGGTAGAGAATTGGACAAAACAACAACAGAAACTTTTGGTTTTGTCATTGCTCCGCGTCTCAATGCTGCAGGACGCTTGGAAGACATGAGTATCGGTATTGAACTTTTAACAACCGATGATGAAAACAAAGCCTTGGCTCTGGCACAAGAACTCGACAGCATTAACCAACAGCGCAAAGACATTCAAAAAGACATGCAAATAGCAGCTGACAGTGTTGTTAAAGAATTGGATAAAATCAAAAAACTGCCCGATGGAATTTGCTTATTCCATAAAGATTGGCATCAAGGAGTGGTTGGATTATTGGCTTCCAAAGTTAAAGAAAAAACCAATCGACCTGTCATCGCCTTTGCCCCTGAGAATGAGCAATCTACTCTTCTCAAAGGTTCTGCCCGCAGTATTGCTGGCTTTCATATCCGTGATGCTCTGGTCAGAATTGAAACCAATCACCCGCAATTAATGAAAAAATTTGGCGGCCACGCCATGGCCGCAGGGCTTTCTATAGAAACCGAGAACTACACAAAATTCAGAAGCATCTTTGCCGATTTAGTCAGCGAATCCCTCAGTGAAGAACAGCGCCAGCACAGCATTTTAACCGATGGCGAACTTGACTCTATTAATCTTTGCCTAGCTGTTGCCGAAGAATTGCAAGAACACGGCCCTTGGGGACAAAATTTTCCCGCACCATTGTTCGATGGCTGGTTTAATATCATCGATAAAAAAGAAGTGGGTCAAGGTCATACCAAACTCACTCTGCAAACACAAGATTTTAGCAAACGAATCGGCGCAATCGCCTTTGGCCTCCACCCTAACAAGTTCAAAGCAGAAGACGGTAAAAACCAGCTAACCTATCGTTTGGACATTAACGAATTTCGTGGTCGAAAATCCTTGCAACTGATTGTTCAAGACATCATTTGCTAACTCTCACAATACCCAAATCACGATAGAGAAATTACGATATAGCAGCATACGTGAAAGTAGTTGATAGACTTTAAGAACCTACAAAACTGATATCCCTTATTGCTGCATCAATGATTTGTATTCGCAAACACAGTTTTATTTCGGAATTTGCGGATTAATTTAGAACTCATCCCATAGTGGCTGACAATCAGATATTAATTTTGCAGAACAGCCCAAAGAACTCCAATTTGAATCGTGATGAAAATCAGAGCCCAGTGAGGCTTTTAAATCAAATTCATTGCAGAGTTGGCACAAGTAATTGGTTTTATCTGCATTTTGATAGCCATTTACAACTTCCAGCCCTTGTCCACCACTGGCTTTGAAGTCAGCAAGCAAACGTCTGAGCTTTGCATTGCTCAATTTGTAGGAAAGCGGGTGAGCTAAAACAGCCATGCCTCCTGCCTGTTGAATACTCTTTACAATGGCCTCATAGGGCATCCATTTATTTTTAATATCGCCTATTTTGCCTGCTCCTAAATATTTTTTAAAAGCGTGGTTCAGGTCTTTTACCACACCTTCCTCCACTAATAATTTAGCAAAATCTGGACGACCTATATAAGCACAGGAGGATGCCGTAGTTGATTTGTTTTGAATCTTTTCTAAAGCCTTGTGCAGGCCTATTTTACTTAATTTTTGAGCAATCAGCTCAGCTCTTTGCCTGCGAGCTTGTTGTTGAAAACAGAGGGTTGCTTGAATGGACTTAGATGTAAGATCAAAATTTAAGGCAAGGATATGAATACCAATCTTATTCCACCTTGTTGAGAATTCCACACCAGTGATGAGTTTTATGTCGGTTGTCAGTTGAAAACTTTCATCGTAGGCCGCACACGTGTCGTGGTCTGTTATTGAAAAGATGTCTATTTCAGATTTCTCAGCTCTAAACAACAGCTCCTTTGGAGATAAGCTGCCATCAGAACAATGACTATGACTATGCAGGTCAATTTTCAATGCTTTTCTGTCTTCAGAATAGATTCTAGTGCTTCTGAAACCGTGTAAAAAGAGCCAAACACTAAAATACGATCATTCTTTTGTGCCATCGTTTTAGCCGCTTGCAGTGCGTGAGACACGGTATTAAAAGAAGTGACCAATCGAGCTGAATCAGCCAAACAAGCAAGCACTGTTTTTACTGGCATTGTTCGCGTAGTGACCACCTCAGAAATACACCACGCATCAATTAATTCAGAAAAAAACGGCAACCATTCAATAGCCTCCTTATCATCCAGAACAGCAAAGACTGCCCAGCTAGTGCCATCAATCGGATTGTTTTTAAGCCAATGAGCCAAAGAGTTTGCTGCTTGCTTGTTATGAGAAACATCGACAATAATTTGTGGATCGGAGGCAATGGTTTGCAAGCGTCCCGAAAGTTTAACTTGTTTTAAGCCGTCAGAAATATGCTTTTTGCTCATCTTCAATGATTCCGATAATTGTTGCAAAACAGTTAGAGCCGTATGCGCATTTTTTTGCTGATAATCTCCGATTAAATTAAGGTCATACTTTGTTTTAAGCTGGGGAACCATGGTCAACTGAGCCTTAATTTTTGCTGCATAAGCAACAATAGAACGAGGACAATCACTGTCACCATAAACCGCAGGAGTATTGGCTCGCATTATTCCTGCTTTTTCTCGACCTATGGATTCTTTATCCTTACCTAACCATTGTGTATGATCGATATCAATAGTGGTGATAACTGCACAATCCGTGTCCACAATGTTGACAGAGTCCAACCGTCCACCCAAGCCAACTTCTAACAAGGCTATATCGACGTTTTTTTGTTTGAAAATAATCAATGCGGCCAAGGTAGAATACTCAAAATAGCTAAGAGTTATAGAACCTAGATTGTCTTCAATAAGTTCAAAGGCCGCGATTATATCGTCATCCGAGACATTTTCATCATTGATTTGAATACGCTCGTTGTAATGCAATAAATGCGGTGATGTAAAAGCCCCAACTTTGTAAGCTGCTTGCTGACATATACTCGACAAGATAGCGACTGTTGAACCTTTTCCATTCGTCCCAGCAACGGTGATAATCGTTTTAGCAATTCTTTCCAAGCCTAATTGCTGAAAAACTTTCCCAACCCTTTCCAGTCCAAGATCAATTTTTTTATTATGATTGCTCTCTAGTTGTTGCAACCATTGATTTAATGTCTTGGGAGCGCTATGACTCTTATTCTCGGACAAGCTCCTAGGCAGCTTTGCCATCTTTTTTGTCAACTTTTAACACTGCATCAGGCTCTAAAGGAGCGTCTTGCGGGTCTGCCTTTAATAAATCTAACAGGCGAGCAATGGTTTGACGCATTTCTCGGCGATCAACTATCATATCAATAGCACCATGTTCTTGAAGAAATTCAGAACGCTGAAAACCTTCAGGCAATGTTTCCCGAACGGTTTGCTCTATTACTCGAGGTCCAGCAAAACAAATCAAGGCATCCGGTTCAGCAATATTAACATCTCCCAACAAAGCTAAACTAGCCGAAACTCCGCCTGTTGTTGGGTTGGTCAATACTGAGATGTAGGGAATGCCTGCATTTTCAAGTTTTTTTAGTACTGCTGATGTTTTAGCCATTTGCATTAATGAAAATAAGGACTCTTGCATTCTGGCTCCACCAGAAGCTGCAAAATTAATAAATGGAATTTTTTTCTGCAAAGCAATATGTGCAGCACGAACAAATTTTTCGCCTACGACTGATCCCATAGAACCGCCCATATAACTGAAACTGAAAGCTGAAGTTACCACGTCTCGACCCAATAACTTGCCTTGCATGACTATAAGTGCATCTTTTTCACCCGTTTTTTTCTGAGCTTGAAGGGTCCGATCTTTGTATTTTTTAGAATCTTTAAACTTTAAAGGATCCAAGGATTCCAAATTCTCAGCGATTTCTGTGTGAGAGTCTTTGTCCAGAAAACTAAGCAAGCGAGCACGCCCAGTTAAACGTCCATGAAAACCACATTTAGGACAAACACGTGCGGATTTTTCTAGTTCGGGTTGATAGAGCACAACTTGACACTCTTCGCATTTTGTCCACAGCCCTTCGGGGACATTTTTTTTCTTGTTACCACCTTCTGTACGAATACGTGACAATTTAATTTTTTGAAACCAACTCATGTGCAATACCTTATTATTTGATGTTATGAATAGCTGCGGCTATCGGTTTAATAAATTTTTTGATTATGTGTTCAATCTGTTGCTGATTTTGACAAGCATCCAAACGTTGAACTAAGGCCGAGCCTATAACAATGGCATCACCATATTTTGCAACCGCCAAAGCTGACTCGACATCTTTGACACCAAAACCAATAGCTACAGGGATATCAGAAATTGATTTTACTGAATCAATTTGAGCAGACAAATCTGAATAGTCCGAGTTTGCCGCACCTGTGACTCCCTTTAGTGCCACACAGTAAATAAAACCAGAGGCTTGGGACAAGATGAACATTTGCCTCTTTTTTTGTGTTGTTGGTGCAATCAGAAATATTTGATGCATGTCTTTTTGTTTTAATAAGTTTAACAGTTTTTCGGATTCTTCAGGAGGAGAATCGACAATTAGGACTCCATCCACTCCTGACTCTGCTGCTTTTAATACAAATTCTTCATATCCAAGCTTTTCTATTGGATTTAGATAACCCATTAATATTACTGGTGTTTTTTTATCCAATTCCCTAAATTCACTGACAATATCCAGTACTGATGTCAATGTCATTCCGTGCTTTATTGCAATTTCTGATGATTGCTGAATGACAACACCATCTGCCATCGGATCAGAAAAAGGCATACCTAATTCAATTATATTAGCTCCATTTTTTACTAATGCATGCATAGCAGGCACAGTTAACAAAGGATGTGGATGACCCGCAGTAATGAATGGCACCAAGGCTTTGCGATCTTTTTTAGCTAACTTTTTAAAAGTTTTATGCAAACGGTTCATAATTTTATCCCTTCCAATGCTGCAATAGTATGAACATCTTTATCTCCTCGACCTGACAAATTGACAATAATGTTTTTATCTTTTTCCATGCCTTGAGCTAATTTTAGTGCGTAGGCAACAGCATGCGAACTTTCTAAAGCTGGTAGAATTCCTTCTACCTCTGTCAGTAGATGAAAAGCATTAAGTGCCTCTTCATCATTTGCCAAAACATACTGAGCTCTTTTTTTGAAATGTAAAAAAGCGTGTTCAGGGCCAACACCTGGATAATCCAAACCCGCAGATATTGAATGAGTCTCAATAATTTGACCATCTTCATCTGACATAACATAAGTTCTATTACCATGCAAAACACCAATTTCACCGGCTGTTATGGAAGCTGCGTGCTGTCCTGACTTAATGCCTTTGCCTTCCGCTTCTACTCCAAATAACTTGACCGATTCATCGTTTAAGAACTCATGGAACAAGCCCATAGCATTTGAACCACCACCAACACAAGCAACTAAAGCATCGGGCAATCCCCCCACTTGACTTTCAAATTGTTGTTTTGCTTCTTTGCCGATGACTGAGTTAAAGTCTCTCACCATTTCTGGATATGGCGCAGGCCCTGCTACTGTTCCAATTATGTAAAAAGTAGTATCGACATTAGTCACCCAATCTCGCATGGCTTCATTTAAGGCATCTTTTAATGTTTTAGAACCCGACTTAACGCTCACTACTTCAGCACCGAGCAATTTCATTCTGTAAACATTAATGGCTTGCCTTTGTATATCTACTTCACCCATATAGACAACACATTTCAATCCCAACCGTGCCGCAACTGTGGCAGTTGCCACCCCGTGTTGCCCTGCTCCAGTTTCGGCAATAATTCGCTTTTTTCCCATGGCTTTAGCCAACAGAATTTGCCCGACAGTATTGTTGATTTTGTGAGCGCCTGTATGGTTTAAATCTTCACGTTTCAACCAAATTTGTGCTCCGCCAACGGTTTGAGTCAATCTTTTTGCATGGTATAGCGGAGAAGGTCTGCCGACATAGTGCGCTAAATCGTAATAAAATTCGTTTTTAAAGTGCTCATCGTCTTTAAGACGTGAATACGATTGGTTTAATTCCTGCAAACAGTGCATTAAAGTTTCAGAGGCAAATAGACCTCCGAATTGTTCAAAATGCCCTTTGTAATCAGGAAATTGATAGTAATCTGTCATTTTCTTAGTTATTCATTGAGTAATTGGATAAATTTATTCATTTTAGCTTTTGATTTTATGCCTGCAGATTTTTCTATGCCAGAACTAACATCAAAACAAGTTAAATTTGTTATGTTTCTTGCTTCACTAATATTAGAGCAATTCAAGCCGCCAGCTAAAATCCATTTTTGGTTTAGATTTTTGGGTAGTTTATTCCAGTCAAAAGATGTCCCACTGCCCCCTGATTTATTTGTTCCGTAATTATCGATCAAATAGGCTTGAGCATCTGCATATTTGTTTTGGTAGTCAAGAGGTTCAACTCCGTCAGCCATCGGTACAGCCTTCCAATAAGGTTTATTGAATTGGCGACAAAATTCAGCTGATTCAGCGCCATGAAATTGTAACACATGAACTGGACACTGCTTTAATACATTATTAATTTCTGTGGCTGAATTATTGGCAAACAAAGCTACGGTAACTATGGCAGGAGATAGGGAGTCTATGATAGTACGGCATTTTTGTACGTCAATAAAGCGTTTTGATTTTTTCACAAAGACAAAGCCCAGAGCGTTACAGCCAGCAAGCTGGGCATTTGAGGCATCTTTTTGTGTTGTGATGCCGCAGAATTTTGTGAAATATCTAGTCTTCATAATGCTGCGGTAAATGATTTTCTATCGCTGTTTCGGGCAAATTGAATTTCTCAGGATATTTGACAATATTAAAAGATAAACCATTAGGAGGCGCGGTAATTCCTGCTTGGGTTCGATCTTTACTTTTTAACACCTCTAACATATTAACAACAGGTTTTTCTCCACGTCCAATGGGCAACAATGTGCCAATAATATTCCGGATCATGTGATGCAAAAATCCCGATGCTGCAACCTCCATTATCACTTTATTTCCTGTCCTTATGACGGATATCTCATTGATGGTTTTGATTGGAGTTTTTGATTGGCAAGCCGATGAGCGAAAAGCATTAAAATCATGTTGACCCACTAAATATTGGCAGGCTTGGTGCATCTTTTTTTCATCCAGCGGAAGCATTTCCCAGGTTTGAGAATGCCTGTTAATCGCTGGGCGAATCCAACGATTAAATATAACATAGCGGTAACTGCGTTGCATGGCTGAAAAACGTGCATGAAAGTCATCAGAAACGGGTTTTATCCACAACAATGATATTCCTTTGGGCAGATTGGTATTGATTCCCATAATCCATTGGTATTCTGAACGCCTTGCACTGGCATCAAAATGAATGACCTGAGCCGTAGCACTCACGCCTGTATCTGTTCGTCCAGAACAATGGACGCGAATTGAATGGTTAGCCACTTTTGCTATGGCTTTTTCCAAACTATTTTGAATGGTAGGTTCTTGCACTTGAGTTTGGAACCCAAAAAAACCATGTCCATCGTATTCAACTCCGCAGGCATATCTCATAAATCAATTTCACAAATATAAAAGGCTACTAAGAAATCCTAGGATTTCTCAGTAGCCTTATTATACTGATTTCTAGTTACATTAAGAACTTTCTATTTCATTTTTAAGTTCTTCTGCTTTTACTTTTTGTTCTTCTGTTCCTTCTTCTATGATTTCGACGACCATTTGCTTAGCACCATCGACATCACCCATTTCAAAATAAGCTTTAGCTAAGTCTAATTTAGTATCAACAGCATCATCAACAAGATCATCAAAATCCAAACCTAAATCAAATTCTCCATCCTCTAAACTTTCCTCTTCATTTTGAGCATCATCTAAGTCGTCATAACCCTCTAGTGATATAGTATCATCTTTGTCAGGAGTCACTTCATCCTGGGTATTATCATCACTAATTTCATCCAAGCTTATTTCTCCCAAATTCAATTCTTCTGCTGGTTCTTCTAATTCTAAATCATCAGTAGTAAAGAGATCATCATCCAAGTCAAATTCAAGATCATCTAACTCATTTGCATCTTCTGCTTTATCCGTTTCTTCGACAACACTTCTTTCTCCTGTATCAAATACAAGGTCTTCAAGCTCTTCACCTTCCTCTAGAATGTCATCCAAACCTTTTTCGTCAGAATTCAACTCCAAATCTAAACTGAAGTCATCTTCTAGTAGTTGTTCTACCGATTCTTTTTCTTCATTTTCAGTTTCTGAATCCTCAGTCGATATATCCAAATCATCCAAATCAAAATCCAACGACAATTCATCATCGAACTCTAAGGATTCTTCTTTTGAATCTTCAGTTTCTGTTTCTGGCGTATTTTCAGTTTTGGATTCTGCTGCATCTTCCAAATCGAAGCTCAAGTCATCAAAATTCATTTCGTCATCTGAATTCTCTAAATCCAAGTCCAAACTTTCATCCAGGTCAATTTCATCAAATGAATTTTCTTCAATATCCAATGAAAAATCTTCAGATTTATCCGAATCTTCTTGGCTGTCAGTATCTAATTCAAGATTTTCGTCCAAAAGATTATCATCCAACGATGATGCAAGTTCTGTTTCATTGTCTGGGTCATTCATGACGACTACTTCAGGAGCACCTTCTTCAGAACTTTCATCCTCAACCTCTTCATCGAAACCTGATAAGTTCAGCTCTGTAATATCTGAATCCAATGTTGTTTCATTCAGGTCTGCATCATGAGAATCATTGTTGTTTGAAATACTGTCTAAAAAGCCACCTTCAACCTCAGCTTCTTCGTCATCTCTGCGTTTGAAGTAAAGAAAACCTAAACCACCCAACAATAAAACACCCAAAGCTATTAAACCTTCGTATTTGTAGTCCAATATTTTATCTAACAATGATTTTTCTTCAACCACAGGAGTAACAACCGTTTCAACAGCTTTTTGGCTTTCATCGGAACCACTCATTTCATCAGATGAGTCATCAGCCATTTCTGTAGAAGAATCCATGCTGTCCATGCTATCATTTTCGGCCATAGAATCCATGTTTTCGCTGTCTGTCATGGAGTCAGTAGAAGAATCCATATTTTCAGTTTCAGCCATAGAGTCGGTCATTGTATCCATGGAGTCAGAATTTGGCAGGCTATCATTGGCCATCTCATCAGTTTCAGCCATCGTATCCATAGAATCTGTAGTATCATTGTTCCATACATCATCTACCATGTCCTCTGAGCTAGCAGTAGAACTCTCGGTAGTTGAAAGTTGATCTTGTAGCTGAGCAAGGTCTGAATCTTTCAAAGATAAAGCAAGTTCTTGATCTTTTACAATTCTTTCAAGTTCTCTCACTCTACTAGCCAACTCAGAATTTTCTAAATTTGAACTGGCCAATTCTTCTTTCGCTCTATTCAACTCGGCTTTTAATGCAGAATTTGCTTTCGCGGAACCCGAATCATAATTGGAACTTGAGGAATCGGAATTGCTGGGAGAAACAAGCTCTATTCCATAGTCAGCACTGGATGAAGAATTGTCCGAGTAACTGTCGCCCTGAGTTTGTAAACGCCTCCAATTTTGTGCTTGCGATTTAACTTCCGAAATTGCTTGGTCATTTGAGACTAAAGACACCTCATCCGAGCCAGGAATATCAAGAACCGCTCCTTTTTTTAGAAGATTCATATCATCATCTCGAAAAGCAGTGGGATTATTGTTAAAAATAGCAACCATCATTTGCTGAGTGCTGGATAGCCCTGAGTTAAAACGTGTGGCAATTTTCCAAAGAGTATCACCCGCTTCAACAATGACTTGTGATGCGCTTGTTGCTGGTATCACCACCTCATTTGAAACATTTGATTCTGGTATAGTTTGTTCTGTTTGAGTTTCCTCTGTTTGAGTTTCTTCTAGTGCTGTAGAACTTTGGTACGATTGTGTTTTAACAGGTTCTGAATAATTTTGTTGATTGTTGTAAAGAGGAGGGTCTAATAATAAAGTATATTCACGTAACAGATGACCATTCGCCCAATCAACGACCAATAAAAGAGAGACAATTGGCTCACTCACTGGACCACGAGAAGTAATATCAATGTACTTCCCACCGTTTCTGTCTAAAATATTAACTAGAATATTGGAGGGCACATAAGACTTGTCCAATCCTACGCGATCGTAATCTGCTTCTGAAGCAATCGTTACACTAATGTTTTCGACCTCTTCATCACTGCCTACCACTAATGGAATTTCACCTTTCAACTCTTCATCCAATGAAGAATCAACTTGCAAATTCCCTAAGCCTAGAGCAAGGACTTGTGATGCAAGCAGTAAGCTTAACGGTAAAATTAAATTTCTAAATTTTTTATTCATCTATGACTCCAAATCAAAGAATTGATAGTTGTGTTCAAAAATCCTAAAAAACAAAAGGAAAGAGTTTAATCTCCAAAAACCCTCTTTTTTCAAACACTAAATTGATAATTCCATTCATGATAACTAAATATGTTACACAATCCAAGAATTTATATTAAAAAAGTGCCCTAAGTTACTAAATAAGCTGCATTTTTATCATTTTTTCTGCTATTTGAACACTATTCAATGCGGCTCCTTTGCGGATATTATCCGAGACAACCCAGAGATTAATACCGTTTTCATGGGTAATATCTTTTCTTATTCTGCCAACATAGACAGGATCATTACCAGAACAATTTACAGCGGGGCTCGGAAAGACCATCGCTTGAGGGTCATCAACTAGCTCCACTCCGCTGGCTTGTTTCATCAATTCTCGAACCTCGTTGATACTGATAGGAGTTTTTGTCTCCAAATGAACCGACTCAGAATGACCATAAAATACAGGGACACGCACGCATGTAGCATTCACCAAAATATCCTTATCCAGCATTTTTTGAGTTTCCCACACCATCTTCATTTCTTCCCGGGTATAACCATTGTCTTGAAATGAATCTATTTGCGGAATCACATTAAAGGCAATCTGCTGCGAAAAAACCTGTTTTTCCAATGGTTTGAAATTAAGCAATGAAGCCGTTTGTTTAGCCAACTCATCAATACCCGTAGCTCCAGCCCCAGACACTGATTGATAAGTCGATACATTGATACGAGTTATGCCTACTGCTTTATGAATTGGAGCCAAGGCAACAAGCATTTGTATTGTCGAACAATTGGGGTTTGCGATAATATTTTTGGGTTTAAAGCCTTTTAAATCCTCAGGGTTGACCTCTGGGACAACCAAAGGGATATCCGCATCATTTCGAAAATGAGAAGTGTTATCAATGACAATACAACCCAAATCCCCAGCTTGTGGAGCATATTTGGCCGAAACAGAACCTCCTGCTGAAAAAAGAGCGATATCAGCCTTTTTAAAGTCAAACTTAGCTAAATCTTCGACAATAAGAGTTTTACTACCAAATTGAACTGTTTTATTGACACTTCGGGCACTGGCCAATGCATACAACTTGTTAATAGGGAATTTTCTTTCTTTTAAGATAGCAAGCATCGTCTCGCCAACTGCACCTGTTGCACCAACAACAGCAACATTGTATTTTTTACTCATTTTATTCTAAATTCTTTGGGGAGACTTGTGCACAAAACACAAAGATCTCTTAGGTTAATAGTGACCGCATAATGCGTTATTTCTTAAGATATGATCCATAAGCACCAGGGCCAACATTGCTTCGACAATGGGTACTGCCCGAATACCAACACAAGGATCATGCCTTCCTTTTGTCACAACTGTGACGTTCTTTCCAAACTTATCAACGGATTGAGCTGGTAACCGCAGGCTAGATGTTGGCTTAAAGGCGACATTCACCAAAACATCCTGACCAGAACTAATACCACCTAAAATCCCACCGGCATGGTTGGATTGAAACTCCCCATCAACAATTTCATCGCGATGAGCTGAACCAAACTGCTCAACACTTCCAAAACCCGCTCCGATTTCAACACCTTTGCTTGCATTGATACTCATCATGGCCAGAGCAATATCTGCATCCAATTTACCATAGACGGGTTCACCAAGACCCACAGGAACTTGTGTAGCTTGTACGGATATAGTCGCTCCAACAGAATCTCCCGATTTTCTCAGTGTATCCATGTAATTTTCTAATTCTGTGATTTGGGTATCATTTGCGCAGAAAAAAGGGTTGTTTTCTGTTTCATTCAAATCATTGTTTTCTACCTTGATTGTGCCTATCTGCGCCAACCAAGCTTTGACCTCTATTTTAAAATGCTGGTACAACCATTTTTTTGCTAAGGCGCCAGCTGCAACACGCATGGTCGTTTCTCTAGCCGAAGACCGCCCTCCTCCACGGTAATCACGGATTCCAAACTTATGCCAATAAGTATAATCTGCATGTCCAGGACGGAATTGATCTTTAATCTCACTGTAGTCTTTGGATCGAGCATCGGTGTTTTCTATCAACAATGCAATTGGCATGCCCGTGGTTTTTCCTTCAAATACGCCTGAGACTATCTTCACATCGTCTTTTTCTTTGCGTTGAGACGTATGTCTTGACTGACCTGTGGCCCGTCTTTTTAATTCGACCTTGATTTCTTCCACACTGATTTCCATACCTGCGGGAAAGCCATCCAAAACGCAACCAATCATGGGACCATGACTTTCTCCAAAAGTTGTTACGGTTAATAGTTTTCCAAATGAGTTGAACGACATAATAATTAATCTCTTTTTTCAGTTAAAAATTGTTTAAAATAAGGACGGTATTCTAACAATGTTTCGCGGCTAAAGACACAAACTCCTTGCCCTCCATTTGAAAAATCCACCCATTGAAATGGAATTTCTGGAAATTCAGTGGCTAAATCTTCATCACTGTATCCCACTTCCAAAATCAAATGTCCGCCAATTTCGAGATATTCAACGCTCTGGTACAAAATTTCAACTGGAATTTGTAAACCCTGACGCTCAGTTACCAAGCCCAATTTAGGTTCACTCTTGTATTCATCGGGCAATTCTTGGTACTCCGCTTCACTAACATAAGGAGGATTACTGACGATCAAAGAGTAGCTTCGGTCAATAGAAGCGAACAAATCAGAATGGACAATATTAACGCGTGAATTCAATTGGTGTTTATTAATATTAGTTTGCGCCAGTGCTAATGCATCAACAGAAATATCGGAGAGTTCAACAACAGCTTTTTGAAAATAATGGCCGATACTAATGCCTATACAGCCGCTTCCTGTACATAAATCAAGTACCGATTTGATTTTGTTTTTTTGTAACCATGGATAAAAATCATGGACAATTAACTCAGCTATAGGAGACCGCGGTACCAAGGCCCGTTGATCGCAATTAAACTCTAATCCTGCAAAGCTCACATGCCCGACAAGATAGGCCATCGGTTGATTGCCCTTGATCCGTTGTTTTATCAATGACCTTGCAGATTCTTGCAAGGCCAATGGGATTTCTTGGGAGCCTGTTGACAAAATTTGAGGCACGGTTTCAGAAAAAACGTGCATCATAACCATCATGACCTCATCTTCAGCATCAATTACAGCGTGGCCATAAAACAAGTTTTCTTGTGCAAGTGCCTCAACTAGTTGAATAAATAATTGTTCTTTTGTCACTGAATGTGCAACTTTCAATAAAAAAACGTACAATGCCTTTTGTTTTATAGATAGTCAATCAATTTTATGAGTAAAAGTCAAAAATCAAAACAAATTACCATGTTCTTTTTTGTTGCCCTTGCGGCTGTTGCTGGATTGTATTCCTCAAAAGTTTATTTCCAAGAGAATTCTACAGAAAATCCTGACAGCATAACATTTCAATCCCTGCTTACCTACCCTAAGACAAAAACCTTCTCAGGTTTTACTTTGATCAACCAAGACGAGCAAAATATCACCATTGATGACTTTGCCAATCGCTGGACTTTGCTTTTTTTCGGGTTTACTCATTGCCCCGATGTTTGCCCTACAACATTAACCGAATTACAAAAAACCTTTAAATTATTAGAAGACAAAAACCTGCCTGAAATGCCTCAAGTAATATTTGTCTCGGTTGATTCAGAACGAGATAGCAGTAAAATATTAAAGGACTATATCGCTTTTTTTAATCCAGCCTTTATAGCAGCCACGGCCGACCATGCCAATTTACTTTCTATCACATCCCAAGTGGGTGTTGCCTATCATATTGGTGACCATCAAACTGGTGACACATCCTACAGTGTAGATCATACTGCAGCTGTTTTTTTGGTCGATCCAAACAAACAACTTTTTGGTATATTCCGCACACCGCATGAAGCCACTAAAATCGCCCATGATCTTTCTATGTTAATGAGTAAAGACTCATGAAAAGGAGATTCTACACACTTATCCAGTATATTCTTCCACATCGCTTGCTTTCTCGTATTGTCAACAAAATCATGCGTGTCCAATGGCAGCCTTTTAAAAATTTCATCATCAAAAGAATTGCCAAATCTTATCAAGTCAACATGCAAGAAGCCATTTCAAGCAATCCTGATGACTACAAACATTTTAATGCTTTTTTTACTCGCAAGTTAAAAGCGGGTGTCAGACCCATAGACACAGATGAAAAAAGCATTGTTTCACCCGTTGATGGAGCAATCAGTCAATGCGGAGCGATAAAAGAAGGACGAATTTTCCAGGCAAAAGGGTTTGATTTTAGCGTCAAAGAACTGCTTGCCTGTAGCGATGATATGGCTAGCAATTTTCAACAAGGGCAATTTGCAACCCTTTATCTTTCTCCCAAAGATTACCATCGTATGCATGCACCCATGGATTGCCACGTCACAAAAACAGTGCATGTTCCTGGGCGCTTATTCAGTGTCGCCAAATGGACGGCTGAAAGTATTCCGCGTCTTTTTGCCAGAAATGAACGACTCGTCTGCTATATGGACACTCCTTTTGGTCAAATCGCCTATATTCTAGTGGGCGCTATTATGGTCTCAAGCATGGAAACTGTTTTTAATGGCCTAGTCACTCCACCCTATGGCAATAATGTGCAAGAAGTGACTCTTAACAAGCATACACACTTAAAAAAAGGCGACGAAGTAGGACGTTTCAACATGGGTTCAACAGTGATTCTGTTGTTTCCTCCAAACTTCGCACAATTGAACGAAGACTTGCAGGAAAATAAAATCTTAAAAGTTGGTGAAAAAATTGCGACTCTTTTGCAGTAAAATCAATAAAATTATTGTCCTACATGAAGCTAAATACCTAACAAAAATATGAAAAAAACACCATTATTACTCCTCATTCTTAGTTTTCAAGCTTTTACGGGTGAATTATCTTTTTCACAAAACCCAAAAGAGTTTTCAACAAAAGTCGAACAAAAGCTGAAGGCTCCAGAACTCAAGTCCTTGCAGGAAGCGGCTCAATGGGCCGATCTGGTTGCTCTGGCTCAAGTGAATGATATTGAATACGACAAAGTAAGAGATTTAAATGCCAATGGCTATGCTTATTTGAATATTCTTGTACCCTACAAGGGTACTAGCAAAGAAGAAGCAATTGCTGTTGTGGCTTCAGGGTTTGATGACAACGTCTGTTATTATCCAGACCGAGTCAATGAAGGCGAACGTTTTTTAGTCTTTTTGAAAAAAGCACCCAAGGAGTTGAAAAATGTTTACTATGGATTTAAACCCTTTTGCCAATTACAAGTATTACTCTCTGACCTAGGCCACTATATACTAAGAACACCTGTCACTGATCATGTCATAGAATTTGACAAAAGCTTAATAGAACAGCATCAATTTAATGACCCACATGCCATGATTGACGCAAGCTTATGGACAGGAATCTCACGCAAGGAGTATGCCGAAAAATACCAATGTAAAATCATAGAAAGCGAAGACTTTAGCAACAAATACTTCCATCTGCGTTATACACAAGGTATTCCCATTTATAAAATTAAGCCTTTAATGAAAATTCCTTACACTCCGCGCATTACATCAAAACAAATGTAGCCTACATCCACCGATGGAATATGTTATCATGCACTTTTTTTACTTTATCAAAAAACCGTGGCAAAAGATTACTTATTCCATCATCGCAACTCTCCAGTCCTGTTCTCGATTCCCCATGATGGCACATTCATTCCAGAGAACATTGCACAAAACATGCATGAATTTGCCCTAAAAACTCCTGACAGAGATTTTTATGTTTCTCAGTTATTTAGTTTTGCCAAAGATTTTGATATCAGCTTGTTACAAACCAAGTTATCTCGCTATGTGATAGACATGAATCGTCCGCCAGACAATTCCCCCATGTATCCTGGGCAATCCGTTCCGGGGCTCTGCCCAACAAGCAGCTTTGATAAAAGAGAACTATACAAACAAGCGCCAGATGCAAAAGAAATCAAAAGAAGAATCAGCAACTACTGGCAACCCTACCATCAAATTATTCGAGATAAACTAGACCTGATAAAACAACACCATGGGTTTGCCGTTTTATTTGACGCTCATAGCATTAAGTCTCACGTGCCACGTTTTTTTAAGGGACAACTGCCAGACATTAATATTGGAACCCATTCTTCTCAAAGTTGCTCGACAGAGATGGAAAATAAAATTAAACAAATCTTAGAAGCACAAAACAATTACTCCTTTGTTTTTAATGAGCGTTTTAAAGGGGGTTATATCACCCGACACTACGGCCAACCTGAGCAAAACATACAAGCCATCCAAATCGAAATTTCTCAAGCCACCTACATGGACGAAGAGAACAACCGCTATGCGATAGATAAGGCCGAAAAATTAAAAACATTACTGATTCGATTGGTCAATAGCCTGTGTTGAAATTTACCGATGTGTCACTAAGGCGTGGCAAAAAAGAACTCTTTAAAAATGTGACTCTGAGCATCAACCCAAAGTCAAAAGCCGGCATTACTGGAGCGAACGGAACGGGCAAAACCAGCTTATTCAAGTTAATTCTGGGCGAGTTACAAACCGATACGGGAGACATGTTTGTTTCCAAAAAACTCATTCTGGCTCATGTCGCCCAAGAAATAGCCGACACGGATGAAGCAGCTCTTAATTACGTTATTAATGGCGATAAAGAATTCAGAACATTAGAGAAAGAAATAAAAAAAGCCGAAAACTCAGCAGACAATAATAAACTGGCTCAACTGTACGAAGACATGCAACAGATTGACGGTTATACCACTGTAGCCAGAGCAGCTAAACTTTTGAACGGGCTTGGGTTTAGCCAACAACAAGAACAACTGCCTGTTAATTCCTTTTCTGGAGGATGGCGTATGCGCTTGAATTTAGCCCAAGCGTTAATGTGCCGCTCTGACATATTGTTATTGGATGAACCGACCAATCACTTGGATTTAGAAGCCATAATCTGGTTAGAATCCTGGTTAAAAAAATATACCGGCATTGTTTTGCTTATTTCCCATGATCGGGATTTTCTTAATGCCGTGTGCAATCAAATCATCAATATCGAAAAACAAGAATTGACTCAATACACAGGCAACTATGATTCTTTTGAAAAAATTCGTGCTGAAAAGTTAGCCCAACAACAGTCTCAATTTGAATCGCAGCAACGCCAAGTCAAACACATGCAAAAATACATTGACAGATTTCGTTATCAAGCGACCAAAGCAAAGCAAGCTCAAAGTCGAATTAAAGCCTTGGAAAGGATGGAAATGATTGGTGCAGCACAACTGGATTCACCCTTTTCATTTAGTTTTTCAATTGACGATTTTATTCCACAGCAACTACTTAAAATCGAACAGGCTTCAACAGGATATGGCCGCACCGAAATATTAAATTCACTCAACTTACTGATTCAAAAAGGCGATAAAATTGGCTTGCTGGGTTTTAATGGAGAAGGAAAATCAACATTAATTAAGCTTATCGCTCAGCAACTCAAGGCTTTTTCGGGAGAGTTAGCTTATGCAAAAGAACTTAAAATAGGTTATTTCGCCCAACACCAAATTGAACAATTGCATTTGGACCACTCTCCTATTGATCATTTGAAAATGCTTGACGCAAATATATCTGAACAAAAGGCCAGAAACTATCTGGGCGGCTTTGATTTCCACAATGATATGGCGAAAGAACCTATTAACTATTTTTCAGGTGGTGAAAAAGCCCGTTTGGTCTTAGCCTTAATCGTCTATGAAAAGCCAAACTTACTCCTTTTGGATGAACCCACCAATCATTTGGATATAAAAATGCGTCATGCCATCGCCGTGGCCTTGCAAAGCTACCCTGGTGCAATGATATTGGTTTCTCATGATCGCCACTTGCTTTCTACGGTGACAGACAAACTATTATTAGTTTCTTCGGGTCATGTAACACCCTTTGAAGGCGATTTAAGCGACTATTATCACTGGGCCAATGAAACCAGAAAAAACAGATTAAAAGTATCAAAAGAAACAAAGCCAAATGATTCCAGTTCAAACACCAAGAAGCAACAAAGACAAGAGGCAGCAAGTCTACGACAACAACAAAAGCCCTTAAGACTAAAATTAAGAAATCTTGAAAAGCAGTTAGAGAAGTTACAAAAAATGGAAAAAAAATACGACCTCATATTATCAGATGAAGCCACTTATTCTGAAGAAAACCAAGAACTTTTAAAACAAACCAGCCAGCGACAAAGCCAAGTTAAAACAGACATAGAATACTCAGAAAACCAATGGCTAGAACTCTCAGAACAATTAGATTCGGTTAATGTTTTTCAAAAATAAATCATTTTCTGCGTAATATTGCTTCGGAGATTTATCTCCCAGTATTAAACAGATCAACTTTTCTATCATGAATTGTACTTCTTCATGATTTCTAACATCAATCTTAGTTGTCAACACTTCACCATAGCACTTATGCCTAATTTTCTTTGAAAGCTTAAATATATCATGCTCCCTCCTATCAAAGTGAGTGAATGCAACTATTTGAAGAGCTTCCTCATTTCCATAAACATTGATTGTTTTTTTGTGGTGCATAAATTCAGCAAATGGAGCAACTGAAGTTAAATCTATCAAAATAATATAAATATGCGCATTTAATACGGCTGAAAAATGCATATTATTATATCGCTTTTGACCCGGCGTAGTATAAAATCTTAATGCATGCCCACTATCAGAAAAACATTCGCAATAATCAATACCAATTTTTATTGTTCCTTTATTGAGTTTTTTATTTTTTAAATCTCCTGAAAAAATCATGTCTCCCCCAGTATTTTTAATGGCTGTTGATTTGCCAGCACCTGGCTTGCCTAAAAATACAATATTTAACGGAGAGTCTTGATTGACATTACTAATCCTGCTGCTATCTGGACTTATATTGACTATATTATTATCTTGCTTTTTTACAACCATCCTACTATTTATACCCCCATATAAATTTATTAAAAACAAAGTCTCTCTTAAGACCATATTATCATAGTGGGATTTGAATATTACAGTTAGAGTCGATTTAAACAATAAATTGAATATGCACTAAATTTAAATAATAGTACAGATTTATATCGATATTATCGATATTATCGATAATATCGATATAATTAGGATAAATGACTATTCTTTATTGATAAAGTTGACAATTTTAAGAATTATTTTATTATCAAACTATGAGAGAGAGTAACAGCAAATTATTATCACCTAAACAAGCTGCTAAAATACTGATGGTGTCCCCCATTACTGTTCGTCAATGGGCACAAAAAGGAAAATTAAAAGCTCTCACGACAGCTGGTGGACACAGAAGATTTCTACTGAAGGATATTGAAGACTTTATTCAACAACACCGACCTCAGCCCCAAGATACCGACACACTTAAAATACTTATTATTGATGATGATGAACACATCTTAAAATTATTAACACATGTATTTGATAAGGTCACCACTAAAAAATCAATCGTACAAACAGCGACCAATGGATTTGAGGGAGGTCTTAAAGTAAATTCCTTTAAACCCGACATCCTGCTACTAGACTTAAAAATGCAAGGCATGGATGGTTTTGAGGTATGCAAACAAGTCAAACAAAATCATGATACTGCTTTGATACGCATAATTACTATGACGGGAAATGCCAGCCAATCAAACATTGAAAAAATATTAGCCTTAGGAGCTGAAGCCTGTATAAGCAAGCCAATAGACATCCAATCGCTGCTTAACTATCTAGGCTTGGCTGAATAGCACCCATTTAATCAATTCAAAAAAGAACTAGTGTCTCTATCAACAACCCAAGGTATGATTTTTTCTGCTGACATAGGGCGCGCTATATAATAGCCTTGAGCGATATCACAGCCCATATCGCTTAATATTTTTAATGTTTCTCGATTCTCTACGCCTTCGGCGACAACATTCATTTTCAACTCATGGCCTAACATAATACAGGTTTTAACTATTCCTCGCGCGTCTTCATCGTTTTTCATGTTCATAACAAAACTTTTGTCTATTTTTAGTTCAGTAAAAGGCATTCGGTACAATTGGGACAAAGATGAATATCCCGTACCAAAATCATCGATGGAGAGCTCTATACCTTTCATGCGTAACCGAGTTAAAATATCCAACGAGGTAATCAGTTCCCCCATTAGGCTGCTTTCTGTAACCTCAAGTGTCAACATAGTTGGGTCAAGTTGATGACCATCCAACAAGTCCTTCAACTGTTCAGGCAATGATAAGGAGGTTATGTTTTCTGCAGAAATATTAACAGAGACTTGTATCATTAATTTTTTTGATTTCCAAAACAAGGCTTGATGCATAGCCTGCTCAATCACGAATGATGTTAATATTCCAATCAACCCACTGTTTTCGGCAATTGAAATAAACAATCCTGGATTAATTAAACCCAATCGTGGATGCTGCCAATAGACTAAAGCTTCCACTCCAATGATCGCGCCTGACCTGATATCAATTTGAGGTTGGTAATACAATTCTAATTGTTTGTTATTTATCGCGAATTCCAATTCGGAAACTGAGATAAATTGCTTAGAATCACGACCCTTCAGTTTGCTGTATCGCGTATATTTCTCTATCGCTTCTTTGAATAAATTTAAACTAAACGGTTTTGCTAAAGTTGCAATAATATCCAATGAATAGGCTTTTGCCAATTGTTCTGCTGAGTGAAGAATGCCTGAATCATAACCGCTCATCAATACCAACGGCATTTTTTGACCCGTCTCCACCATTTTTCGCATCACTTCAATGCCATCCATATCAGGCATATTAAGATCAAGAAACATAATCGCTTCACTCTCACTAACTTTGCCTTGTTTAAAAAAGTCCTTCGCAGATATATACGTTTTAGTTTCATAGCCCAAAAGCTTTGTAAATTCAAACAACATATCAAGTGTTAGTTGCTCATCATCAATAATAAAGATTTCAAGATTTTTCATAGGATGACTTTATTAATCCACTTCGGATTGCATGGAATTTTTCGCATAAAAATCTGACACAGACGATTTGTCCATCCCCAATATATGCTCCTTTAACCAATCGACAAGAAAATACAGCAAAGTTTCTGCTGCAAGCTCGTTTTTGTGATATTGCTGTGTAAACCTCCTGAGACAATCAATATAAATTTGATGCACCTTAATATGCTTCTGCAATAATGGAGAAGAATTCATAGACATTTTTTGCTCTTCCATCAAAAAATGTTCAGGAGTTGTAGTTGACAATTCCTTTAAAATAACACCAATTTCCGAATTATCTACACGCCCATTAACAACTTCAATACATCTGTTTATCAACGCTATAAACTCTTGGTGATCTTCATCAATTTCTTGATCTCCTGTATTGAAATTCGCCTCCCATGCAATGGGTTTAATACGGTCATTTTCGAAGTTAACAAACTCATGTTGGTTTATTGCACTGATAGAAATATCATTATTATCCAACAAGTCACGGATTCTTTTTAATAAGAGGTAATGATTAATCGGCTTTCTTAACATGTTTTTGTGGAAATGATTATCAACAAGGTTCAAATGACGTTTATCACTGAAGCCACTGATCACTTGCACCTTGATTCTAGGGTATTTATTTTGTATTGCTAAAGCCAATTCAAAACCATCCATTTCTGGCATAATCACATCGGTTAATACCAAATCAATGTCTTCATGCTTAAGAACATCAAGAGCCTTAATTCCATTTTCAGCACAAATAACTTTGTAACCATATTGACTCAATATCTCCTTAGTTAAGCCACGCAATGATACTTCATCTTCCACAACTAGAATTGACTCACTTCCCCCCAATACAGTTTGAGGTTGACTTTTCTTATCTGTATTTTTAATGGTTTTATCGATATAGCGGGGAAAATACAAATTAAATACGGTTCCTTTGTCACGAATTGAATCAACCTCAACTGCACCACTAGATCTCTTAACAAAGCCAAAGACCTGAGTTAATCCCAAACCAGTTCCTTCAGTGCCTTTAGTTGTGAAGAAAGGATCAAATATCTTATCAACAGTCTTGTCATCCATACCCGAACCATTATCACTGACCGTTAACTTAACATAGTCACCAGCTGGCAAGTTTAATCGTCTGGCTTGTTTACTATCCAATGAAATATTATGAGTTGAAAGACTTAAACAAGCACCTTCTAACTTATCCTGCATGGCATGCACCGCATTAATGCACAAGTTAATAATAGCATCTTCAAGTTCATTGCCATCCAACCATACTCTCCACAATTGTTTTTCACACTGCATTTTCAAATTCATTTTTACAGCAATAATCTTATTAAGCATGTCTTTTTGATCACGCAATATTGAATTGATATTCAAATTTGAAGCATTATGAGTATGTTCTCTAGAAAAAGATAACAACCTCTTGGTTAATTTAACTCCTCTGCCTCCCGCGTGAGAAATTTCATTAGCATAATTGAGCAAGTTCGGTTGATTGCTTAACATTGTTTTCATTAAATCGGAGTAACCCACAATAATACTCAAAATATTATTGAAATCATGAGCAATTCCACCTGTGAGCTTGCCCAATGCATCCATTTTTTGACTGCGCCTAAGCTGCTCTTCCTGGCTCTTGATGAAAGTCAAGTCCACACAAGTTCCAATATAACGTTTTTTTCCATTTTTATCAGAGGGCAATTGAGAAACAAACAATTTCAACGGAATTTCCTTTTTATTTTTGTTTATTCCAATTAATTCTCGGCCCTGTCCTATGACTTTAGACGGGTTTCTTTCATCGTATTTTTCAATATAATTGCCGTGATTTTTCGCAACTCCTTTTGGCATTATAATAGTAATGTTTTTTCCATTTACTTCTTCAAAACGGTAACCAAATAAGTTTTCAGCAGCTCTATTAAAACTTAAAATTTTCCCTCTTTCATCAATACTTATGACAGCATCAATCATGGAATTCAGAATTTCAGATTGTTCCCTCTCTCGTGTTTTTATAGATTCTGTTGACTTTGCAAGGTCACTTTGCATTCTTATAAATGAAGATCTTAGAACATCAAATTCGTCGCATTTGTTTTTAGTGCTTGTTGGGCGGTCGTAGTCGAACATATCATCCAGGTTGTCAAAATTTAATTGCTCAGTATATTGAGAAATTTTAATCAAGTGTCGTGCTACCAAATGATAAAATATATACAAGATTAACAAAGCAACGATAAAAGTTTTGACCATGTTACTAACAACAATTGTTAGTATTCTTTCGTATATATTATTATTTGCGTCTTCTAAAGAAGCCCATATAACAACCTTACCTAAGACAATATCATTACCCGACTGACTGAAAACCAAAGGAAATTCTTCAGAAATATATTTTTCACTAGAAAGATTACCAGCCTCTATTAGAATAGCATCATCTTCATAAACAACAATGTACTCTATAAAGGGCAGACCTATACTATTTTTCAATGTCTCAGCCAATTCATACATATCCAACACCCAGACATTCGATGTTATATTAAAAAGCTGAGTTTTTTTAAATGTTTGAATTTCATTTGCAACAGCATTTACATCTCTTTTGTATTCAGATAGAATTTGAAATCCTGAGGTAAACAATGTAATAAAAGTACTGATTAAAATAACATACAATCCTAACCTTCGGGCTAAACGACTCTTCAATGCCTTCTTAAACTCAGTCATAAGACAGAGTTGTAAGCTGTTAAAGGTTCCAGATATTTTTCAACTAGAGCATCATAACTGCCATCCTTTTTCATTTCTACTAGTACTTTATTGAGCTTAGAAACCAAAGGAAGATGCTTTTTATTTAAATACATGTACATGGGTTCGATGGCCAAATGAGGATTAAGCTGTAAAACATGATTGCTTTTTAAATCGCTGGAAAAAGCTGAATTCAACCAACCACTATAGATAAAACAATCCACTCTTCCTTTGTTAACAAGATTCAATAATTGTTGTGAAGTTTTGGTTTTTGTAACTACGGCAGATTTTGGGACATTAGCATCTAAAATTTTCCACCCTCTGATATAAGCAACCTTTTTATTAGCCAGAGACTCCCAGCCCAAATCGGTAGCAATAGGCGTTTTTGAATACACATAAAAACCAGTATCGTATATTTTTTCAGGCACATGGACAATATTGGGGTAGGATTTTTCTAGTCCTCCGATTCGGCTCATTTCACCATCTACCAATCCTTTGTTTAGAATATAAATTGACCTCTCAGTTGGAAAAATTTTCACCGATAATTGATAACCAATTCGTCCAAGAGCTTCTCGTGTGATTGCTTCAAGAAATCCATCATTTGTTGTAGAGTGCAACGGTGATTGACCACTGGATGAAAACACCAAAAAATCGTGCTCTGCAGAATCATTTTGTGCATAGACAACTGAGAATAGCAGCTGCAATGATAAGGTTGTAACCAAGAGAAATGTTAAAGAAGAAAAACTTAGTTTACGGCAATTCTTCGCTTTTTTGTGAAGAACAGCCACTCTATTTGACGAAAAAAAACAGAAAATGGTACAAATCCAGCTTTTCTGCAATAGCTTCCCTATTCCCAGACTAGCTCCCAGTACTGTTTTTAATATGTTCATAGATATCCAACCCCATAGCTTTGTTTCAGCTTTTTTAATACCCAATTCCAGCTATAGAAATGCAATTGAGAATGCAAGTCACTGATGTGCATAAGAAACGAGGAAAACTGAAGTCAACTTATTGGTGATTAAGCTTTATCTTGATTTTCTAGCTGAATCATGGACTTGTATCAACATAGTTTTTCTATATCGGAATTTGGAATAATACAACAGTGTATATGAAATTCAGTTGTTTTTCAATGATATCTGAGTTGTGAAAGCGACTTATTAGGCGTTGATGTTTTTTAAAAACAAACTATTTTCTGCATAGTATTTTTCCGACGACACATTACCCATCTTCATTTGAGCAGATTTTTCCAACATAAATCTCACTTCATCCCTTACACGGGTATCAATCTTGACAGTCAGCACTTCTCCATGGCATTTGTACCTGATTTCTTTAGACAACTGTGACATATTGTGTTCTTTTAAATCATGATGAGTAAAAGCTGCAACCCTCAAGGCCTCTTGATTCCCTGCTGAATTTATTATATCTCTGTAATACAAAAACTCGGCAAAGGGTGCTACTGAGGACAAATCTACCAAAATAACATAGATATCTGCACTAGAAACGGTTTGAGTTTGCACATAATCGTAGCGTCTTTGGCCTGGGGTTCCATAAAGCCTCAACTTCATGCCGTCATCAAAAAAACATTCCCCATAATCTATACCAATTGTTGTTTGTTCTTTGATTAAACTAACAGAGTCTGTTGCAGAAACCTCACTGCTTAAGTTCTTGCCTTCTGTGGCCGATGAAATTGCTGTAGTTTTACCTGATCCAGGACGACCTAAAAATACAACCTTCAATGTTTTTTCTGTGTCTTTATTTAATAAATTAAGAAGGTTATCAACGACTCTTGTTTGTTTTTGGAGTGTTTCTTCTTGTTTGTTGGTTTGTTTTTTATTTTTAACAGACATAAAATTGGAAAAAATGTTTTTGAATGAAAAAACCCGTTTCACTTGAGGCAAGCTTCTCTTTTTCATACTTTTCAAGTTTGAGGCTTGATTTAAAACATTCAATATCTTTGAACTACTGATAGGAAACGATAGTTGAAATTCATTCTTTTTATGTGGTTTTTGTTGCTCTTGAAGTGAAGTTGAATCCCCTATATAAATTTTGACTTTATATTTAACATCAATCCCGCCTTCGTACCCATCTTTAATGACAACTACATCCGAAGTTTCATCAATTCTATTTAATATCCAGTGGTCAATTAAGTGAGTTTTCAATAAATGACAGTACGATGCAAACATTCTCACGAAGTTTGGCTCAAATCCTATCAATGATACTGTTCTTTTACATTTGTTCATTTTTTCCTCCATAAGCTAATAAAAATAGTGATACCTTTTTATTGATAGCTTCAGTTTAGTGAGTTTACATGGCATTTATTTAGTTCCTTGTAGAAACGAGACATATTCCTATACTGCCATTACGACCTTGTTATTTTATTATTTCTAGAGACCTTTGCATAACTATGTGGCGAAAGAAAAAATTGAGAAAATTTGCCAAATTGAGTCAAAAATTGAAGGTAATAGCCCGCTATTGGCGAAATTTTTGGCAAAAAGCTGGTGAATTTAATCATTTTTTATTCGTCACACTAGTTATGCAAAGGTCTCTTCTATTAAAGTTATCGTAAATAGATTTTCATGTCAATATTTACCAACTTATTGACTCAACTATATATTTGATATTAATTAACATATCAAAAATCTTAAAGTGCTTTTAAAAAATGACATTTATTGTCATTTTAGGCAATACCCAAAAACAGGCCAACACCATTAAAACACAACTAAACTATGTATCTTCAAGTATTCTTCAAACTGACTAACAAACTCCATTTGTTCATCGGTTTGAATATATTTGTAATTAATATGGCGTATTTTCTCAATCGCTTGAATTGCAGAAATACCTTCTAACCACAGTAAATGACAAGCCAACAATATACCTGTACGCCCCATTCCTGCTTTGCAATGATAAACAAAACTTTTACCTATTTTGACCAAAGGCTGTATTTTTAAAATAAAGCCATGCATTTCCTCTAGAGTCGGAACTCCCATATCAACAATAGGAAAGTGAAGCCAATCGAAATCATAAGTTTTCAATATATCTTTATCTATTGTCTTTTGCTGCAAAGTAACCAGCACATTAACACCCAACTGTTTCATGATTTTCAGGTCATCATTTAAATCAGTCATCAACCCAGGTCTCTGCATTCCACCTAATTTTTCTGGAAGTATCCAATAAAACTCGCACATGCTTGAAAAACGTCTCAAAACCGTCAAGTCATCTTCTTTTCGCACTTCATTAGTGTTTGGATTTTGAAACCAGGCACTACCACTCTCTAAAAACTCACTGCCAATCTCTGAAGCTGGCCGCAAGAAAAATTGCTCCGACGGTGTATGCTCGTGCAAAAGACCTCCACTCACAAGAGCAATGGAGTCACATATATCCTTAGCCTCTTCCTTATTGTGCGTTATTAACAGCACTGTCGTGGTTTTTTTTATTTTTTTTATTAAATCTATGATGATCAACTCATCCTTTACCGAAGTACTGGCCAAGACTTCATCAATCAGCAAAAGTTTTGGGTTTAAGATCATCGCTTTAATGATAAGTATTATTTTATGAATGCCTAAACTCTGTTTAATTGCTTGTTCATCCAATATATCTTTAAAATAATCCCATAAACCATACTGTGAAAATTTGCTTTTAACGAACTCTTTCTTTTGCTGCAGACTTATCTTTTCTTTGAATGTGATTCCTGCAAGAAAGTTAGCCATAACTGTATCTGTATAGAGGCGCGCTTTTTGTGGTACATAACCAATATTTTGTTTAATAAAAGCCTTTGTCAAAGAACTGTCATCAAACGTGATAGTTCCTTTTTGCCAATAAGAAAGTGAATGGGTTTGTTGCATAATTGCATTTATTAAAGAACTTTTACCACTGCCAGATGGCCCTAGCAAACCAATAATAGTGTTTGTAGGCAATTCCAATTTATCTATATTTAGTATTTCTTCATTCCCATAACCTAAATAGAAATTATTAATTTTAAGCACTCTTGTCATAAAAGTAATTATAACTTAATTTAATTTGCACATGAAAGAGATAGATTTTCTAATCAAAAAAGCAGGCTACTGCAGAAAGGCAGTATTTGACCAAAACACTCTATTATTCTCAGCAATTATGAAAATATTATACTTCAAACCAGACTGACCCTAGCTACGATTCCCTTTTCAATCAGTCAATGGATAACAAATTCCTGACAAATAACGTCACCTTAAGAAAAGTGACCAAGCTATAACTTTAGTATTATTAATCGAATTAATCGATATTAAACAAAGAACCCTCTATTTCATTTGTTATTCAATGAAAGATTGCTAACATACACATATCGAATTAATCGTTTTTACAGTTAAGCTGAAAAACATAAGTTCTTAGTGAAATAAAAAATTTAAAAGCAGCCTGTTAACACTATTTTAAATTGTGATATGAAAAACTAACCATTTTGAAATACAACTACTAAAAGATCAGAGTACATAAATAGAACAGGAGCTTTATATGAAAATAAATAGAATTTTATCGACCGCAGGCGTATGCCAAATGGATTCAAGGAAATTAAGAAGTTATTGCAACCTTATGCAAGGAAGCCTTACAGAAAAATGGTTGTTTGCTGATGATTTTGTTGACAGTCACGTCTGCTTTGTAAGAGATGATTATCTACACACCATGAACAAGAGTTCATTGGAAAAAGCTCAGATTGTCATCATAGTAAGGATGTCGAACAGTGTCTTAGAGGGTTATGAGTATCAAATATCGACACCTCTTAGTGCTTCAAAAATTAAAAATGTATTGAATAAAATTAGCGAATCAGTAGAGTTTGAGCCTTTAATCCTCAACGAAAAAAAACCACAAAAAACAGCTAACAAATTCAAAAACGCATTTAAAAAAATTAGAAACAATATATTTAGGATCAAAAAACCAGATAACTTTGCTATAAAATCCAAGAAAAAACAAGCCTTTCTCACTCAAATTACACAATCCTTAAAACCTGATGAATTGCCCCCATATAAAATCGTGTTATTGGGCAGTCCAGGATCGGGTAAAACGACTGCCATACAATCTGCTAGCTCTAAAAAAGCATTGAATTCAGATGTTTCTGCAACAGATAGTGTTGCAGGTCAGAAGCCTCAAACCACAGTAGGTATAGATTATGCAGAAATAAAAGTCACCGGAATTCACCCCTCAAAAAATAGAAAGCTAAAACTTATAGGTACTCCAGGGCAAATTAAATTTAATTTCATTTGGGACATGGTCGGTAAAAATGCCGATGCATTTATAGTCCTATTAGATATGTCCAGACCTGAGCCCTTGTCTTACCTTAAATTTTTTCTAAAATTTTTGCACAGCGAGATAGGCAATTCAACATTAAAGTACTGCGCCTTAACTCATTGTGACAAATATCCAGGACATATCAATAGTTTGATTGAATGCATTGAAAGCGAATATCCGACTCTGAAAGGTATTTATAGGTTAGACGCCAGAAATAAAACTGATATTTGCACCCTTCTATCTGATATTTATCCTCAAATTGAAAATGACACAAACCAGCAAAACAATAAAAACAACATTAGAAACATCACTAATTTTATTTCAATTGGTTCATCTTAAGATTAGGAGTTTGTCCAAGAATAGAAATCGTAATGAAGGAAAGCTGAATTTAGGCCGATTTCTCGCTAATTGAGAAGAATAGAGTTTCTCAATTTGAAGAGAAAATATTCGTAATAAATTATTCTTTCTCAATCTAACGGCTTTATCGAGATTTGGCTATCAAAAACATTCCGAACGTTGCTCTTACCAACAATTCCTTTCACGATCAAGTAAGCATTAATTTTTATAAGTTAAATAGATAAAATAAGTCTGTAATAAAAACTTAAGATGTAATATGATATTGGTATTACAACGTATTGTAATTTAATTTAAATTTACTAAATAGGAGAAAAAAATGAGCGCAGATTCAATGTGTAAAGCACTACTAAATGACGTACCAAAAGCCTTGGCAGCAGGATTGGTTGATATGGAAACAGGCATGTTATTGGCTGTTAAAACAACTGACTCTCACCCACAGGAAGTTATGGATATGCTAGCAGCAGCTACCAAAGAACTATTTGAGGGCGACATGTCCATGATGGTTGATAAAACCTTTAAAAAATCTCGAGGAGACAGCAATACTGATCCTTACTTCAAGGAAATTATTGTCAATTCAAAAAACTTAATCCATATGTTTATACGCATACCCGCAATGCCCAATGTTGTTGCAACGGTCGTGTGTCGAATTGATGCCAACCTTGGCTTGGTCGTGACAAAAGGCAGATCGATAGTTAAGACTGAAACAGTCTAACTAATTTAGAACTTCAATCTTGATATAGAAAGCGCTTGAGAATACAAGCAAGTGACGTACTTAGGAAGTCAAAAGAAACGAATGCATCTTTAATTGATGAGGAAGATTTTTCTGAACTTAATAACTGCATTAAGGACTTGTGTTCTCATTTGTATTTTCCATGTCGGGATTTTGGCAATACCTCAAGTAAAAAAGGAAATACTTCCATGTCAGAAAAAGACTTATTAAGTGAATTAAAAAAAAACCTAAACGATTATATTGGCAGTGTAAGCGGCACAGAATGTGCATTTATAGCAACGCTGGATGGCCATCTGCTTTTGGAACGAAGTCGAAATGATCGTCCATTGGATCATGTTTCTCCCATGGCTGGCTCAATTTTAGGGATTTCTGAAACACTCGCTTCTCAGCTTTTAGATCAAAATTTACAAGACAACATCTTAATTATGGACAAAAATATCTTAGGACTCTTTAAGATTAAGGATCAAGAAGATTCCTTGTTTCTTGGTATATTATGTGATCGACTTGTTAACTTAGGCAAAATGATTACATTTGCTAAATCAACCATAAAAAACATTAACAGCACACTGGAAATTCAAAACGCCGAATAAAAAACCTCTCATTATGCGTATTACTTTTGCTACAAATACTTTCGAATGTCGCCCTAATGAAAATTTGCTAGACGCCTTCTTCAGAAACAAGATTGAAGTTCCATTCTCCTGTAGAAATGGCACATGCCAAGCCTGCCTCATCCAATCTGTTTCTGGAGAAATACCTAAGAATTCACAAATAGGTTTGTCAAAAGAGCTGGTTAAGACTCAGCATCTTTTGCCCTGCAAATGTTTCCCAGTTTCTGACATGGTACTCCGACCTCCTTCGATCGAGAACATTTACCAAAAAGCAGACATTGTACAGCTTGAAAAATTGTCAGAAAAAGTAATGAAACTAGTCATAAAACCACAAGATGGTTTTAACAGTTATAAAGCAGGTCAATTTATAAATATAAGAACAGCATTGGACGATAAAGTCAGAAGCTATTCTATTGCCAACAGATGCGATAATTCACAATTGCATTTGCATGTACAAAACATCGAAAATGGTATCTTCAGTTCTTGGATTTTTGCCGATGCGAATAAGCAAGACAGTATAGATATACATTACCCATTGGGTGCTTGTTATCACTCTGGTGATTTAAGCTGCGAGGGAAAGCTTATTTTAGCGACAGGCTCAGGACTTGGAGCCTCTCTTGCCATTGCTCAAGAAGCTTTAAGCGAAGGATATTCAGGTGAAATCAAGCTATTTCATAGCTGTAAAACAGAATCAGAATTTTACGCTCACCAAACCCTAGAATCATTGAAAAAAAACTACAGAAATTTTTCATACCATCAAAGCTGCTACAATGAAAAGCCACTCAATCCTGAAACTTGTTTTAACACTCTTGATCAAATCGCTTTTAATACAACCTTAAAAAATTGGGAAGTGTACCTCTATGGAAACCCAAGCATGGTCAAGTCTTGCATTCAACAAGCAAAGGCAAAGGACTGTTGCCAAGAGTCAATTTATTACGATGCTTTCGAATATGCTCAACAAAACACAGCTAGCGACAAACAAAATTCAATGGAATTTGTTGAAGAACTAAAACCCAGTTACATTCCCGACCCTCTTATGTGGCAAGCTCTTGATGATGGCAAAAAACTCAATGCAATACTCAATGATTTTTACGATAAAGTTTTGCAAGATCCACTGCTTTCTCCTTTCTTTAAAGGCGTGACTAAACAACATATTGTTGGCAAACAATATGCCTTTCTCAATCAAATTTATACAGGAAAAGACTGTTATTTTGGAGACCGCCCCAGAAACGCACACCATTGGATGATAATTTCAAATGAGTTATTTGATTACCGTGAAAAACTATTCAAAGAAAGCTGCATTAAATATGGTCTTAAAGAGCCTTTCTTAAGCCAAATTTTAGAATTTGATGAAAGCTTTAGAGAAGCTATTGTCAAAACCAGAGTATGGCCTCGAATCACCGATGGTGAAATCAAAGCCATCAAAGGTTTTGATGAAATGATAGTGGACATTGGTTGCCTGTGTGACAGCTGTGAAAAAGTTTTAGACAAGGGCGACAAAGTCCATTACCACGATAGAACGGGCGAAATTTATTGCCAAGACTGCCAAAACACTTAGATTCGTATAATAAGTGCAACTAAAAAAGAGAAATATATGAACAAACCAGCTTGTCCTAAAAACGGTCCTTATAGTGTAATGCTCAAAGCAAACACCACCTACATGTGGTGTTCGTGCGGATTAAGTGAAAACCAACCCTACTGCGATGGATCCCACAAAGGCAGCGATTTTCTCCCTCTTAAAATCAGCTTTGATGAAATGAGCTATATTAAACTCTGCGGTTGCAAAAAAACTAAAAACCCACCTTACTGTGATAATTCCCACTTAGCCTAATACCCAAATCCCGATACAGAAGCGCGAATGATGGTGCAAGTAGTTGATGTGCATAAGGAATTCACAAAAACCGAATACACCTCTTTTTTGAGAATTTCTTAGGCATATTTAGGGCTTTTGCTCGCATCGTGATTACTATATCGGGATTTGGGTATCAACCAAATCCCGACATAAAAAACACATTAAAGCAAGAAGGCAAGACTGTGTTGAGGTTCAAACAAGCTCAATTGCAACAGCAGTGGCCTCTCCTCCGCCAATACAAAGACTAGCAATACCTCGTTTTAGTCCATGCCGTTTTAAAGCATACAATAATGTAACCAATATGCGCGTGCCGCTGGCACCAATAGGATGTCCTAAAGCACAAGCTCCACCATTGACATTGACTTTAGCATGAGGAATTGACAACTCTTCCATTGCTGCCATGGTCACAACGGCAAAAGCTTCATTTATTTCAAACAAATCAACATCTTCAACCGTCCAGTTCAATTGACTCATAAGCTTTTTCATCGCCGATACAGGAGCTGTTGTAAACCATTCTGGCTCGTGTGCAAATGTTGTATGACCGACTATTTTAGCCAAAGGAGCTAAATTACTTTCTTTAACGACCGATTCACTTGCAATTAGCATAGCAGCCGCTCCATCGGATATTTTAGAGGCGTTGGCAGCGGTAACCGTTCCATTTTCTCGACGAAAGGCTGGACGTAGAGAGGGGATTTTATCCAGGTTGCAACGTGGTGGTTCTTCATCACTGTTTATAACCGTCTCTTTTCTTCTGCTTGTAACCACCACATCGGCGATTTCTTCGGCAAAGGCAGCAGATTCCATTGCCTTGATGGAGCGCTTGACAGACTCTGCAGCAAATTCATCTTGTTGCTCGCGGCTAAAGCTGTATTTGTCAGCACAGGTCTCTGCAAAGACACCCATCATGTTTTTGTCATAAGGGTTTTGTAAACCATCATAAAACATATGATCCAGAGTTTGTCCATGGCCCATTCGATAGCCGCTTCGGGCTTGAGGCAATAAGTAAGGTGCTAGAGTCATGGACTCCATGCCCCCTGCTATTACAGTTTGCGCAGAACCAGCCTTAATCGCATCGTGAGCGAGCATAACGGTTTTCATTCCAGAGCCACAAACTTTATTGACAGTTGTACAAACGATAGATTTATCCAGACCCGCTCCTAAAACCGCCTGTCTAGCTGGAGCTTGACCAACACCAGCAGGTAAAACACAACCGATTAATGCTTCATCAACTTGTGTAACTCCAGCTTGTTTAATTGCAGATTTGATTGCAGCCGAAGCCAATTTAGGAGATGAAGTTGTTGCAAACTGACCCTGAAAAGAACCTATAGCTGTTCTCTTAGCGCCAACAATATATACATTTTTTGACATTATTATTCTCTATAATTTTGATTGAATTTAGATACAACCCAAACCCCTCTATTTTCGGAATTTGACTATGATTACTTCTACTATCTGTATTTGGGCATTATACTCTATTGAGATATATTCATGGCTACTAATTTGAGACTCAAGTTGGCAGATTGGGAATTTTATCATTATTCCAAAAAAAAGCAGAGACTTTATTGACCAATGACCAAAGAGCCAGTAAAATCGCCGCCCTTGTAGCTTATGGTCTTGTCTGCATTGATTACATTGACCATAGCGCTTTTTATTAAATTTTTGGAGAAAAATCATGCATGCAGTTATTGCAACCGGTGGTAAACAGTACAGAGTAAAAGAAGGCGACGTCCTTCGTGTGGAAAAACTAGGACTTGAACAAGGTGCTAAAATTGAATTGGACCAAGTATTAATGCTTTCAGATGGAGCTGACAACATTAAAGTCGGCGCACCAAATTTAGATGGAGCCTTGGTTACTGCTGAAGTAATGTCAAACGGACGTTCTAAAAAAGTTAAAATCATGAAATTCAGAAGACGCAAACATTCCATGAAACAAATGGGTCATCGTCAAAGTTATACTGAAATCAAAATCAAATCAATCAAAGCATAGGAGCATAAGAAATGGCACATAAGAAAGCAGCGGGTAGTACCAAGAATGGTCGCGATTCAAATCCTAAATACCTTGGCGTTAAAAAATACGGCGGAGAAGCCGTTAACGCTGGAAACATCTTGATTCGTCAACGTGGCACTAAAGTGCATCCGGGCGTTAACGTCGGCATGGGCAAAGATCACACCTTGTTCGCACTGAAAGATGGTGTTGTACAATTTGGCAAAAAAGGACCTAAAAATCGCCAACACATCAATATTGTTGCTGAATAGTTTTTCAGCCAAATAGATTCATAAAAAAACCCGATTTATTCGGGTTTTTTTATGATCCAAATCCCGAAATAGAAAAGCGTCCTAGGAGCTTACTGCAATGAACTCAGAGAACCTTTTACTGAATAAAATGAGCAAACACAGCGCCACTAAATAGTTAGGTATGTACTATCTCGGGATTTGGGTAAAATCAAGGTTTTGTTTTGTGCAAAGCTAAAACCACAAAAGCTGTAATGAAGACAAACACAGCCGTTCCGTAAAAAACATTGGTATAGCCATAAGGCATCATTAAACCCGCCAAAGTAGAGCCAAAAAAAGCACCCATAAATTGAGACGATGAATAAGCTCCCATTGCAGCTCCACGGTATTTTTCTCCGGCGATACGAGAAAGCATTGCAGGCATAGCGGCTTCCAAAAAATTAAAAAAGGCAAAATATAAAACCATCATTGCAGAAATTAACAACAGATTAGAATTAAACCAAGCCATCATTACTTGAGAAAGTGCCAAAGCAAACAAAGCCACTGAAACAAAAAGGAAGTATTTTTTCACTTTTTCATGAGCTATAATCATCGGAATAAAAAACACTGTTGACACCAGTAAAACAGGCAAATACATTTTCCAATGCTGTGCTGCTGGAAAAGTTAACTTTTCAACCAGAATCAAAGGCAAAACAACAAAAACAGCAGTCATAACCGCGTGCAAAATAAAAACAGATAAATTTAACGACAACAAACGAATATCTTTTATCGAATGAACAAATTCAGTAAAGCTGAAGCCTTTTTTAACGCTCTTTTCAGGTTCTTTTACAAAAACATGCAATTGTATTAATGCCAAAACCGCCAACAAAGCGGTAATCCAGAACAATCCAGAAACACCAAAAACACCAGAAAGAGGCGGGCCAGTGATAAAAGCTAGCATAAAGGCGCCACCTATACTCATACCTACAATAGCCATCATTTTTGTGCGTTGTTCAGGCCGCGAAACATCTGCGATGAGAGCCATTCCTGTTGAGGCAATAGCACCCATTCCTTGAATAGCCCGTCCAGCGATAACTCCATAAATTGATTCAGAAAGAGCGGCAATAATGCTGCCAACAATAAACACTAACAAACCAATCGTCAATATGTTTTTTCTTCCAAAAAAATCAGAAGCCAAACCCAAAGGAATCTGCAAAATAGCCTGAGTTAAGCCATATATTCCAAGAGCTAGACCCATTAAAAAAGGAGTTGAAAAGGATAATTCTTTGGCATACACTGAAAAAACGGGCATGATTAAAAACAAACCATACATTCTCAATGCTATCAATAAAGCGATTGAAAAGGCTGCTTTTTTTTCAGTTGGATTAAACCCACTCATATTGGCATCGATACAGTAATCATTAGAACTGACTAATATAATGTTTTAAATGATAAATCCAAGTAAAATCTAGCATTTTTAGTATAATAGCGTTTTTATTTGTTTAGCGACAGAAAGTTGACTTCAAACCAGAGATTAAATACAGTCAAAAGCATTGATGATGTTGTACAAACAACTAACGATGATATGCAATTGGTCAATCAAACCATTCGTAACAGCCTCGACTCTCACGTTGTACTCATTCGACAAATATCCGAATACATCATCAACAGTGGCGGCAAACGTTTGCGCCCTATTCTAGTAACTCTAATGGCTCAAGCTCTTAACTACAAAGGCAAAGACCATATTCAGTTAGCCGCTATCATCGAGTTTATTCATACCGCCACTTTATTGCACGATGATGTTGTTGATGAATCCGATATGCGCCGTGGCAACAAAACAGCCAATGAAGTCTGGGGCAATTCTGCCAGTGTTTTAGTGGGAGATTTTTTGTATTCCCGCTCCTTTCAAATGATGGTTAAAATTCAAAACCTCGAAGTAATGAATATATTGGCCAATGCGACCAATACCATTTCGGAAGGCGAAGTTTTGCAATTGCTTAATATTGGTAATTTAGACATCAGTGAACAGCAGTATTATCGAATTATACAAAACAAAACAGCTCAGTTATTTGAAGCCGGCTGTCAATTATCTGCCTTAATTAGTTGCAATGACAAAGAAACAATCAAAAAAATGGCTCTTTACGGTCAGTATTTAGGTATGGCTTTTCAAATAGCCGATGACATGCTTGATTATGCCATTGATAACAAGGAGTTAGATAAAAACATAGGCGACGATTTGGCTGAAGGAAAACTCACCTTACCTTTGATCTATTTGTTAGAAAATGGCACGTTAGCAGACAAAGAAATCATCACTCAAGCCATTCAATCGCAATCAACCAAACACTTGAAAACGATTCAGAAACGCATTAATGAAACCTCTGCATTAGAATACACACAGAAAAAAGCCAATAATTTTGCCAAGCTCGCTCAACAACAATTGGGCGCATTACCCGAAAGCCAAGCAAAAAATGCACTGCTTTTTTTATGTGATTTTGCCTGCCATAGGAACAATTAACTCAGGAGTTTTCCCAAGAATAAAAATCTATCTTAATCAAGTGGATTCAACTCTTTTTTCAAAGAGTCCAATAAAATTTGATTCTCAGATTTCCAAGCCTCGTGAAAAACCAGTTTTGCTTGAGTGAGCAAATTAAAAGCTTCAACTTTATTGCCTAATTTATTGAATGCCAAAGCTTTTAGTTCCAAATAAGGGTTCGCATCAGGCTTGTATTGTTGCAAGTTATTCAATATTTCTAATGCTTTTTTAGCATCTGTTTCTATATAGATTTCAGCCAATTGATTTTGTGCATCAACATAGATTTTAATATCGTTGTTGGCCATTGCTCTTTCTGAAATCTTGCTAATGACCTCAATAGCCCTACTAAAATCCTGACTTTGCTTATAATATCTTGCAAGATACAAATCCATATACACTTGGTATCTTTCAAAACCTAGTTCTTTTATTTGTTCTGTCCTTTTCTGCCATTCTTCTAAAAAGCCGACGATATTCTTTGCCGCTAAACGCAATTCAAATTCTAAAAAAGCATTATCCAGCTGCATAACATAGTTTTTTGATTCTTGAGCCAATCGCAAATGCTTTTTAATCTGCTGTTGAGCTTGTTCAAACTCAAAAACATTCAGCAATAAGATAATATCGTAATGCAGATAATTTAGCCGAAGACCGTCAGACTTGAGTTGTGTTGCTATTTTACCGAGTCGATCGTTGATATTTTTAGCATCGTTGAAATGTCCGCTTTGAATCAAAAAAGCTGCCAACGTCCCCAAACCTTTGGCAACTTCACCTTGATCATTGCTCAACTCCATGATTTCCAAGGCTTCTTTCTTTAAACTTATAGCCTTATCCCATTCGTTGCTGACCAGTAACATTTTTGACATTTCATCCAATATCAATACTTGCAATTTATAATCCGAGGAGGATTTAGCCAAAGCCAATGCTTTTTCAAACAAACGAAAAATATCAGTAGAATTGGATTGATTCAATAAAACTAGAGCTTGACCAAAATAGCTTTCAGCAAAAAGATTGGGACTAAACTCTAACTCTTGGTTCAACAAGGCTTGTTTAAAAAACTTCATTGCATTCTTCAAATCACCCATTGCCAAGTAGGCCTTACCTAGCGCAATTTTAATTTTGGATTTCTTTATACTGCTAATATCAGGGTTCTTGACTTGGTAGTTTTTCAAATCATCAATAAGTTGTTCATAACGGTGATTAATACTATTAATACGGGCCAACATCAACTCAATTTCTGTTCCTATTTTTTGGTATGCATGAGTAGATTTAAGCGTCTGTAGCTGCGAATAGCTTTCATCGTAAGATTTTTCTTCCAATAATATCTTCGCCAAATCAAAACGTGCTTGATAATTGTCTTTTTCTGCCAAGACTACGCGTTGAATGAGTTCTTTTGCTTTACTGGTATTGCCTATTTTTTTATAGCCCATTGCCTCAATATAAAGCTGATGAATGGATTTGTCGCCAAAAACAGTTGGGGATGATTCATTTTGAAAAGTAGAGATAAAATTAACCTGATTCTGCAATAAATCATTTAGATTTTTGGCAGATACGTGTTTTTTCTTGATAATTGCGTCTCCATTTTTGAGTTCAAAGACGGCCTCATAAATATCACCATTTTTAAGAACACTGGACTGCAAAACAAGCAATTCATTCTCTAAACGCCAGTATTTTTCTACTATTTTTTCTGCAGTCAAATTGGATTGATCAAATACAAGCTGACCTTCTTTTTCAGAATTAGAGAAAATAGACTGAACCAACTCTTGCATGCCTTGCTTTTGAACATCGCTGACTGAATCATCTGAAACATCCATAGGTAAGACCAAAAGGTGATTGCCTTTATTATTGGTTGTAATGGCAGTGACAACAGTATCATCTTTTGTATTGTCTGGAAAAAACAAAACAAGAGTGCTTACAATGATTGCTAAAGCTAGTGCTACCCCGACAAAAGGCTTGAAGCGTTTCTCGATAGATTTATTTATCGGATGCACTTCCGTTACATTCGCTTCAAAACTTATACCTCGACCAAAATAAGTAACAATGACCTTAGGGTTCGATGAATCTTCTTCGATATAATTCCTTAACACCGAGACAAATTGATTGACACTATTTTCAGTGACGATTCGCCCCCAAACATCTTCCATTAGTGTTTTTTTGCTGAGTATTTTTCCTTGATTTTGCAGAAAATAATCAAACAGCTTTTTTTGCTTGTTTGTTAGTTTATGTACATCATCAGCATGACGAATAATTCCTGAAATATCATCGTATGTTCTGTTTTCTATTTGGTATATCATGCCATTTTTAAAAGCGATTCCTAGTGCAGTGTCTTATTCGAAATAAGGGATTATAAAAAAATAGGTTACTATATTCAATCAATCATTTGTGCGATTAATTCAGAATAAGGGTTTGTAATTTCTTTGTTATCTTCACCATGATAAGTAGTAACGACAGCATTTTTAGAAACTTCGGTGGTATTCCTGCCCGCAGCGTGAAATATTGCCGCATGAAAAAATAACAAATCACCTCGATTTAATTCCACAGGAACACTTTTTTCCAGCCACACTTGATTGTCTTTTAAATCTTGGCGCAAAAACAAACGCTCATCAAGCCTATCCCTGGGCACATCCCAATGATGACTAGCTGGGATAACCTGCAAACATCCATTTTTTTTGGTTTCATCACCCAAGGGCAACCATGTATTTATCAACTCTTGGTTTGCAAAATCCCAATAACGCGTGTCTTTGTGCCAATGCGTTTCAGAAGAATAGCGCGGCTGTTTGGTCATAATACAGTTATGATGAGATTGAACCAAATACAAAGACTGGCTATTGAGCAACTGTTTTATTAGTGAAACAACCGCAGTTCTTTCCTGCCAATTCTTGAAAACTTTATCACGAGAATAAGCCAACAATAAGCGCCGAATGGTATCACCACCTTTTTCCAACTGTGTTTGTGGAGAACCAGGATAATGAACCTCCTGTTCTAATTCGAAGGGCTTTATTCTTTGCTTCAGGTGCTCTGAAACTTTTTCTTGCAGAACATTCAACACTTCGAGATCGACAAAATTTCTTTTCACTAAATATCCATTTTCTTGAAAGAATTCTATCTCTTTTCTGGAGGCTATATTGCTGCTACTATTTTGACTATTCATGGGCTGGATTTTACCGCAATTGCAGCGACAATGATATGCAAATTTCACTACTGATTACGAACTTGACAAGTGTCAAAGTTGTGAAATATTAGTTCTTACGAGAATTATGGTCGTGTCATCTCACAGCTAAGAGCTTGTCCGAGAATAGCGATTGTAGCGAGAGAAAGTTAAATTGAGACAGGTTTTTGCCTAATTTGAGGCGAACAGCACGGCTATTTAACGAGAATTAGGTGAAAAACTGTCCAATTTCAACTTTTTCTCGTCGAATAGAACGAGTCTTTGCCTTCAATGATTAAAGACACCGACATAGATGGAGATCAAAAACAAAATCCAAAAAACCACAGCAAAAGGGCCCGTTTTGTAGTTATGTGCATCGGAAGCCAAACTTGGAAGAAATCCAAAAGACATGAGCCAAGCAAACAAACGGTAAAACAATATCATAACCAAGAAGATAAAAGCTGGCACTCCTTGATTCAGAAGTGTTTCTGTACCTCCTCGATTAAAAAGAATAATCGCAACGATAATAAAAATAAGAATCGCTATTTTTTGATGTTTTTCAATGAACATTTTAAATATTGTACCACCCAAATCCCGATATAGAATCGCAATTTAGAGTGCAAGTAATTGATGTGCATAAGGAATTCACAAAAACTAAATACACCTCATTGGTGATGAAGCTTTTTGAGGATTTCTTAGGCGCATTAAGTGCTTGTGCTCTCATTGTGATTTTCTATATCAGGATTTGGGTACTAATTCAAGTCATTATAAAACAAATAAACGAACATGAAAAGTAATTAATCGTAACATTTTAAGCAATGTATGTTAGTCTATCGTTCGAATTTAACTAGCAAATCCCGATATAAAAAAGAGTGAGCCTCCTCATTTGTGAGGTTTGCAGAGGCCTCTTAAACAAATCATGCATTTATTACTAAGAAAATACCAATGGCTCATATTTGATGCCGATAATACTTTGTTCGATTACAACAAGGCAGAAAAAAACGCCTTGTTGCAGACCTTAAATGAATTTGATATTCCTTATGACTCAAAAGAAATTATTCAAAGCTATCATACTATCAACCACGCTATCTGGAGTCAATTTGAGCGAGGCATTATAAAATCTCAACAAGAGATTAAGCTCAAACGCACTCAAGAACTTTTTGAGCTATTGAGAGTAAATAAAGACATCGAAAAATTTGCCGACCAATACCTTTATAATTTATCTTTAAACGGTCAGCTCTTGAAAAATGCACTAAAAATTATTCAATCGTTAGCCAAGACTCACCAACTTGTCATTATGACCAATGGCATGAGCAGCGTACAAAAACCTCGTTTTCGCGCATCTCCCTTACATCCCTATTTTGAGCACATAATAATTTCCGAAGAAATAAAACACTCCAAACCTTCAGTGAAGATATACGACCATGCTTTTATGCTTATGAATCAACCAGAAAAATCTAAAGTACTGATGATTGGAGACAGTTTAACTTCGGACATTCAAGGCGGAATTAATTATGCTATTGACACCACTTGGTACAACCCTAACAACATAAAAGCCAAGCATTCCGCCACATACGAAATCAATGACTTACTGCAACTCATTGGTGATGAGGCTTTTTGAGGATTTTTTAGAAGCATTAAGGGCTTGTGCTCTCATTTATATTTTCTACATTTGGATTTAATCCATAATGCAATGGTCTCGGTTATAAAAAATAGTTACCTTGCTTTTAATGCTGGCTAAATTTATAATATTTACTTTCTAAAAACAATCGAGTAAAAAACTTGGAAGCACATATTATAGAATGGCTAAATTTATCCGTACGTTGGCTGCACATGATTACTGGAATCGCTTGGATTGGAGCCTCTTTTTATTTTGTTTTTTTAGAAAACAACCTCAATCGAACTAAAAATCTCAGAGAAGAATTGGCAGGGAATTTATGGGCTGTGCATGGTGGAGGGTTTTATTATTTAGAAAAATACAAACACTCACCCAAAACCATTCCTAAAGATTTGCACTGGTTCAAATGGGAAGCTTATTTTACAGGTTTATCTGGTTTTACCCTCCTTTGTATCGTTTATTATTTAAACGCTTCTGCCTATATGATCGACCCTAGCGTAATGGCATTAAGCTCGCTGCAAGCTATTGGTATCGGCATTGCTACGCTTGTCGCTTCGTGGCTTATCTATGATTTAATGTGCAAATCATCTTTGGTGAAACAGCAAAAACTCTTTGCATTGATTGCTTTTTTGTTACTCGTTGCTCTCACTTATGGATTAACTCAACTGCTCAGTGCTCGAGCGGCTTATATCCATGTGGGTGCAAGTATCGGCATCATCATGGTTCTTAATGTCTTTTTTGTCATTATACCAGGGCAAAAAGTCATGGTTAGTTCAGCTTTAAAAGGAGAAATCGCAGATCCGTCTTATGGTGAAAAGGCTCTCAGGCGCTCAATCCATAACAATTACATGACTTTACCTGTCTTGTTCATCATGATTAGCAACCACTTCCCTAGCACATTTGGTCACAAAAATTCCTGGCTAGTCTTAGCTGGATTGATGCTCGCAGGTGCAGCAATCCGTCACTGGTTTAATTTAAAAGGCAAAAAGATTACAAATTATTGGCTACTGCCCTTCTCTATTGTCTTATTAATAGGCTTGGTCATTTACACCAAACCCACAAACAAACAAACGACTCAGCCTGCCTCTGTTGCAATTAGCGATATGCAAGTCATGAATATTATCGACAAGCATTGCATCAGTTGCCACGCAGCCAAACCTTCAAGTGCTATCTTTTCTCAGGCTCCCAAAGGATTAATGCTTGATAATTTTAAGACGATTATAAGCAATGCCGATAAAATTAAAGCTCAAGCCGTTAATTCAGAAATCATGCCTTTGGGAAACACCAGTCAAATGACAGCATCCGAACGCCAACAACTGGGACAATGGATTGATCAATTGGAATGAATAAGTTAATTTGCCTTTCTTTAGTAATGATTTCTATTTTAAAAGTAATACTACTTAGATTTTCCTATGTTTGAACAATCTGGAAAAACACCAGAAACAGCGGTTTCTCCCAGCCAACTTAATAACATGGCTCGCCGTTCTATCGAAAATAAACTGGGGCGAATTTGGCTTAACGGTGAAGTTAGCGATGTCTATAAAGCAGCTTCCGGGCATCTGTATTTTTCTTTGAAAGACCAACAATCCTCGGTGAAATGTACTTTTTTTAGGCAGTTTAATTTTCAAAAAATCAACTTAAAAAATGGCGACAACCTTCTTACTTTTGGACAGGCGACTTTGTACGAAGAACGCGGCACCTTTCAACTTAAAGTAGAACGGGTCGAAAAGTCAGGCATTGGAGACATGGCAAAAGCTTTTGCCGAACTCAAACTTAAATTAGAATCCTTGGGTTATTTTAGCCCAGAACACAAACAAAAATTACCCGCAGTTATTCATTCCCTAGCGATTGTCACCTCCAAAACTTCTGCCGCTATCACCGATGTGCTCAATGTTATAAAACGTCGAAACCCACTGATAGAAATTCAAATTTACCACGCTAGTGTACAAGGCGATAATGCTATTGAAGAGATAATCAATGCACTGTTAACAGCTGACATTAATCATCACGATGCGATATTGTTAACTCGCGGGGGTGGTTCTCAAGAAGACTTATGGACATTTAACGATATTTCTATAGCGCAAACATTGTTTAATCTGTCCACCCCATGCGTTTCAGCCATTGGTCACGAACGTGATGTTTCAATCAGCGATTTAGTCGCTGATGTTTCTGCTATAACACCCAGTGCTGCGGCAGAATTACTCAGCTCAGATTTAGCTCAGAGCAAGCAGAAACTCAGCCATAACCTACAACTCTTGTATAACAGCATGCTTAACTTACTTAATAGCTGTGCTCAAAAAGTTGATAGCAGTCATCTTAAATTGGAAAAGTCCCATCCAAAATCCGCCATTGAAAACCAAAAAAACCATGTACAGCATCAACAAGCAAAGTTGCAACACTTTATAAAACTCTCATTGAAAAACGCTCAAACACAACTAAGCACACTTAAAAGCAAACACAATCACTTTGATTTTAAGCTCAAAGAAAAATTCGAAAGGATTAACTATCTGCAGCACAACCTCGAAAACCTCATCACAATTACACACGAGAATAAGCAAATTCAAGTGCAAAATCTCGCTCAAAATCTCAATACTTTGAGTCCTCTAGCGACTCTCTCCCGAGGTTATAGTATTACCCTTTTGCAGAACTCTCATGAATTGATGACCCACTCCTCTCAATTAAAAGAGGGAGATACGATAAAAACTCAATTTGCAACAAGCTCAGTTTTCTCTAAAATAGTTGCGCCCAAATCATCTTGACTGTCTCAAGCGCACTTCTATATTGGGATTTGGGCAACTAAGAATAAGTGTACTATCCCTTGTTTAAGCATTTTATCCATTTTTATTTAAAAACATGGGTGAGAATGTTAAAGTAACAATGACTTTTTTAATGTGTAATATCGAATGAATATCAGATTTTTTTTTCTCCTACTTGTGCTTGGTGTTTCCGCCTCATATGCAAGCAATCCCTCATCCTCTGAAAACAAAAACAAAGAAAAGAAGCAATGGGATGTCAACAACCCTCCTGGAGAAACAACTTTAGCGAGCATAAAGACCTCAACTGGAACGTGGATGAATCTCGATGTTTCTGCTGATGGCAAGACAATAGCCTTTGATTTATTGGGAGACATCTATACCTTGCCCATATCTGGCGGAAAAGCCACCAATATCACAAACTCTATGGCATGGGACATGCAACCTCGATTTTCACCCGATGGAAAAACCCTTGCCTTTACCAGTGATCAAGGCGGCGGCGATAACATTTGGACGATGAATACCGATGGTAGCAAGCAAAAACAACTGACCAAAGAGAAATTTCGACTGCTCAATCAACCCGCTTGGTCCAGTGATGGCCACTACATAATCGCCAGAAAACATTTTACTGGTATGCGTTCAATTGGCTCAGGCGAGATTTGGATGTATCACCTCTCAGGAGGCGATGGCATACAACTGAACAAACGCCCAAACGAACAAAAAGATTTAGGCGAACCAGTATTTACCGCTGATGGAAAATACGTACTTTATTCGCGTGATGCAACTGCTGGTAAGTTTTTTGAGTATTCCAAGGACTCGAACAATCAAATTTATGATATCGAAGCCATTGATTTGAAAACGGGTGAAATTGATGTATGGGTCAGCGGCCCAGGTGGAGCTGTTCGTCCTACACCTTCTACCGATGGAAAAAGCTTGGCCTTTGTTCGGCGGGTACGAAATCAAAGCACCTTATTTGTCCAAGATCGCGAAAGCGGCAAGCTGACGGCTTTGTACCATGATTTAGAGCGCGACATGCAAGAAACATGGGCTATTCATGGCGTGTATCCTACTTTTGCATGGACTAACAACGACAAAGACATTATTTTTTATGCCAAAGGTAAGATTCACAGAATTGAAGTCGCCAGTAAAAAAGTCAGCACAATTGACTTTGAAATTGATGACACTCGAAAAATTTCGAAAGCCGTTCAAGTTCAAATTGATCCCGCTCCAGAACAATTTGATAGCAAAATGCTGCGCTGGTTGCAAAAATCAGCCGATAGTAAACTCGCAATTTTTCAATCTCTTGGTTATATTTATACCGTCAAACTTCCTCATGGCAAACCCAAGCGATTAACACAACAAAAAAATCATTTTGAACTTTATCCCAAGTTTTCAGCTGATGGGAAATCCATTGTGTATAGCACTTGGAATGACCAAGACCTTGGAACAATTCGAGTCGCAAAACTTTCTGGAAAATCACAACAGATTAGCAAAAAACCAGGGCATTATATTCACCCTTCTCTCTCAGCAGATAACAAAAAAATAAGCTTCCAAGCCATCGCTGGTGGCCACCTGACTTCGCCCTTGTATTCACAAGACACGGGTGTATTTATTATCGATCGGAAATCAAAACAAAGAACTCTCATCAATAAAAAAGGTTCTGAACCTTTTTTTGCGGGGCGTTCTGACCGTGTTTTTTACAGCACCTCTGACAAAAAAGGAGAAATCATAACAACACAACTGGAAAGCCGCGATCTTTCTGGAAACAAAACAGAGAAACACTATTCAGGGACTTGGATCAGCAGCTTTAGCCTCTCTCCAGACCAAAAATGGCTGGCCTTTATCCAAAACTTTCAAGTTTATGTGACTCCCTTTGTTCAGAGTGGCAAATTTATCTCAACAGGTTCTAAAGCCACTAATTTACCTGTAAAAAAATTCTCCAAAAATGCAGGAAATTACCTCACTTGGTTAAATAACTCATCAGAACTTTCGTGGGCCTTGGGGGCGACCATCTACCAACAAAAATTGGCTGATACCTTTAGTGCTATCGAGTCAAAAAGCAACCCCGAAGAACAAGCAGCACAAGCAACAAAAATTTCTTTTAAAATTAAAGCCGATATTCCTGACTCAAATCTGGTCTTAAAAGGGGCACGAATAATCACCATGAAAGGGGATCAAATACTCGAAAAAGGCATAATCGTCATTAAAAACAACCGCATTGTTGCTATTGGAGAAGACATTGAAACTCCCTCTAATGCCAAGGTGATGGATGTCACAGGAAAAACCATCATGCCAGGGATCGTCGATGTTCACTGGCATGGATCTTATGCAAATGAACAAATCATACCACAAACCAATTGGCATGCTCTAGCCAACCTTGCCTTTGGCGTCACCACCGAGCACAACCCTTCTGCTAATACTGCTGCAGTTTTTGCGGCCAGCGAGATGCAACAAGCGGGCCTAATCACTGCACCACGGACATTTTCAACAGGAACCATTTTGTACGGAGCTACTCACTTTTTTACTGCACCTGTTAACTCTGTGGATGATGCTATTGGACATTTGCAACGCATGAAAGATGTTGGGGCTTTTTCTGTTAAGAGCTACAATCAACCTCGCCGCGAACAGCGTCAGCAGATTATTGAAGCGGCTCGACAGACACAGCTCATGGTTGTTCCTGAGGGTGGTTCTCTGTTCCAACACAATATGAATATGATTATTGATGGCCACACAGGTATCGAACACTCCATTCCTGTTGCCGCTATTTATGATGATGTCCTGCAATTATGGTCGCAATCACAAACAGCTTATACACCCACATTAATCGTTGGCTATGGAGGCATCTGGGGAGAAAAATACTGGTACGACACCACCGAGGTATGGAAACATCCTTTGTTATCAAAATTTGTTCCTTCTTTTATTTTAGAACCAGCCTCGGTACGCCGAAGCAAAGCCCCCTTGGAAGATTACAACCATATTCGCAATGCAGAAGTAGCAAGCAAGCTTCAAGCAGCTGGTGTAAAAGTTCTGCTAGGAGCCCATGGTCAACGAGAAGGCCTAGGTGCTCATTGGGAAATGTGGATGTTCGCTCAAGGAGGCATGACAGCGCTTAATGTTATCCGAGCGGCAACCATTGATGGAGCCAGCTATATTGGTATGGACAAAGATTTGGGTTCTTTAGAAAAAGGCAAATTGGCTGATTTAATTATTTTAAACGAGAACCCATTAGAAAACATCCGAAACACAGATAAAATCCATCAGGTCATGCTCAACGGGCGTTTGTACGAAGCCTCAACCATGAATCAAGTCTATCCTGAACAAATGACCCGCAGTCGCTTTTATTTTGAAGATGAATCACAACTTGGTACAAAAAAATGAAGATTAACTCTTGGCAACAACTCCCTGATGATTTCTGTTTTAACTATACGCAAGAGGATCTTGCTGCTGTTTGGGACAGGCTACATGCAGGAGACCAATACACCTATCCATTAGAATTAACGGATGAATACGATCAATCACTCCTAAACTCACAAGCTTTAGCTTGGTTGCATTACCACAATGGAGCCTATCAAAAAGCCGCAGAACTCGGCCTTGAGTTGCAACAACATGGTGCTGTTGTTCTGGCCAAATCTGTTGCAGCCTACTGCGATTATTTGTGCGAAGACGAAGATGAAGTCCTTGAATTATTAGCCTCTGCCATTGAAGTTTGCGAATCAGCAGCACAAGAACTGCCTGATTGTGCCAATGCTCAGTTTGTTAATGCTTTATTGATGGGACGTTATTCTCAACGTATTTCTATCACCAAAGCTCTCAGTCAAGGACTGGGTGGTAAAATTAAAAAATATTTAGAAAAGACCTTAGAGCTAGAACCCAATCATGCCGAAGCTCACACAGCTATGGGCTTGTACCATGCAGAAATTATCGATAAAATTGGAGCCATGATTGGAGGAATTACCTACGGTGCGAAAAGACCCGTAGCCATGCAACATTTCGAAAAATCACTGGAATTAACACCCGATGCACCCATCACCTCAATAGAATTCGCTAATGGTTTATTTTTGCTTGCTGGTGACGAAGATCGAGCAACTGAACTTTACCAACAGGCCTCCGAATGCGAAGCCTTAGATGCCTTGCAAAACTGCGATGTAAATTTTGCCCAAGAACAATTTGAAGAATAGCTGTTGTGATTTAGCACATCTCTGAGCTTTAACTCTTCAGCATAACTCAATCTAAGAGCTGAATAGTGACCTCTAAACTACCTTTTTTTGCCTTTTCTTCTCTTTTGTCGGGCTTCTTTTTTGGCGGCTCGTTTTTCTTCCAATTCTTGTGCTTGGATGATTTCTGCTTCAACTTCCTGCGGAAGCTCCAAACAAATTCCTCCCAGTTTGCCTGCACGATACTCATGGATAACAATACTGGAGACCTTATGCAAATCCAAACGCTTTCCTGATTTCAAGCATCCTCTTTTGGCTCCAATTTGTTCCAATACAGAGTATTCATCAACGGCAAGCTCATCAAGCTCAAAACGCTGTGCTAGGACTTTTGGATAGTTCTTCATCAAATAAGTAATCAAATAAAAGGCTATGTCTTCATGGGACATAGCTGTTTCTTTGATGGCACCTGTAATGGCCAATCTTAAGGCCCAATTTTCGTGGGCTATACGTGGCCACAGCATGCCTGGAGTATCAAAAAAAACAATATCTTCTGAAATTTTAATGCGTTGCTGACCTTTGGTTACAGCTGGTTCATTGCCTGTTTTTGCAACAATTCTATCGGCTAAAATATTGATGATAGTAGATTTTCCGACATTGGGAATCCCCATAATCATAGCGGTAATAAATTGATGTTCGCCTTTGTTAGGAAACAGTTTGCGGCACAAGTCTAAAATGCTTTTAACCTTATCGGGCTGCTTGGTTGTTAAAGCAATGGTTTTAATATTGTCCTTTAGTTCCAAGTGCTTTTGCCATTGCTCAATCACACAAGCGTCGGCCAAATCAGCCTTATTGAGGACTTTGATCGAAGGCTTTTGCGCTGCAAACTCCATCAGCAAAGGATTTTGACTGGAATACGGAATTCGAGCATCTAATATTTCAATCACAACGTCAATTTCTGGCAGTCGATTTTTTATCTCCTTACCCGCCTTGTACATGTGACCTGGATACCATTGAATAGCCATCAGTTTTTCTCGTTCTGCAAAAGAATTGATTTTACACTTAATCCTGAACTAATCATTATAATTGACCTTGATGATGAAGCTTTTACAGGTTTCTTAAGCGCTTTAAGGACATGGGCTATTGGCATTTGGGCATTATCTAATTTTCAAAGCCACTGACAAAAATCACTGAATCCTGAGTAAAAACGCGAATAGCATCATCGTGATATGAAGCACTAATAATATCCATCAGACCATTATTGTTCATATCAGCTGCAAAAACCGACTGCAATCCATTCGCTTGGGTAAAAAGAGAGCGCATTGCAAAGTTTCCTTTGCCATCGTTACTGAACAAACGAAGTGTATTATCAACTCCTGATCCAGCTACAACATCAATATCACCATCGCCATCCATGTCCTTTAAATCAACAGTGTGTGCGGCTAGTGCTTCATCAAAGATCAAATGGGCAACAAACTGCAATTGATTGTTCTCACTTAACAAATTTTCATACCAACGAATACTGTTATCTCTTTTTGATGCAGAAACAATGTCAATATCGCCATCACCATCCATGTCGGCAGAACGTACAAAATAAGCTTGGATAGCCTCAGAAAACACCAGCTGTTTACTAAAAGCCGAAAAACCATCATTCACATACAATTCAATACTGTTACCAAAATAAGTGGCTACCAGTATGTCTTGGTCGCCATCGCTATCAATATCATTGGCATGAATGGAAATGGCACCATCTGCCGAATCAGAAATAAGGTGCTCAATAAAAACACCATTACTTTGCTCAAACCAGCGCACCGAATCATCCAAACTCGAAGCTCCTATCACATCGAGTTTACCATCGTTGTTAATGTCGGCGGCGTAAATTCCCGAAGCATTATTGGCTTGGTTAAAGATGATTTCGTTACTAAAATGACCCTCTCCGTTATTTTTATGCAACCAAAAGGTATCATCCCATGCACCACTGGAAAGTACATCCATATCACCATCATCGTCAATATCTACACAATATAACGAGCGCGCCCCATCTACATTTGTAGAAATACCATGTTCAACATAAGTCCCTTTGTAACTTTGTAACCAACGAATAGAATCATCGGCGAATGTAGCCGATACAATATCAATTCGACCATCGGCATCCACGTCACAGGCCATGACTGAAGCGGCACTTTCAGCAATTTTTTTATATACAACCGTATCGCTAAAACCAGAAGAGCCATTATTGATAAAGACGCGAACTTTCTTATCAAAAAAAGTCTCGCTAATAATATCCAAACGTCCGTCATTGTTCATGTCGTTGACATCAACAGAAACCAGAGCATCGTGAATATCAGAAACAATGTGTTCAGTAAATTGCAGAGATCCACCATCGTTTTCAAACCAGAGCAAATCGCCGCTAGATGTTGAGGTCCCAACAATATCCATATCTCCATCATTGTCCATATCTGCAGCCCTGATATCATTGGCACCAGCCGAACTTTCTGAAATAATGTGTTCCTCAAAATGGTCTTTTTTGTTTTCAAACCAACGAAATGTATCGTCAGCCGATGATGCACTTAGAATATCCGTATCTCCATCACCATCAACATCGGACAAACTCACCGATCTTGCGCTTTGTGTTTGTGTTGAGATTAGCGACTCTTCAAAAACAGTTAAGCCTTTATTGTAAAACAAACGAATGCTATTGTCCGTACTTGAGGCCACGACAAGATCAAGCAAACCATCTTTATTAAGGTCTCCTGCTTCGATTTTACGCACACCTTCAATGCCCGTATAAAAAACTTGTTGCGAAAACTGACCCTGCTTATCTTGCAAATGCAAATACAACTCTTCCTCTTCAAAAGAACCAGAAATTATATCTTGCAATCCGTCTTCATTAATATCAGCTACCGCAAAAGCTGAAACGATGTTGACCTTATCAGAAACCAAATGAATCGGCCAATACGAGCTTGATGTATTCTCAAACCAACGTATGCTATTGTCCTGATACGAAGCCACAACAACATCCGCATCTGCATCACCGTCCATATCCATTATATTTAATGTCAAAGCACCTGCTGCTTGGGTAAAAATATAGTGTTCTTCATAGCCCAGAGAGCCTTTATTCTCATACCATCGGATATGACCATCATCCACTGAAACCACGACAATATCAATAAAGCCATCCGCGTTGATATCAACGCTCTTAGCTGAAATTGGCCCATCCATAGAAGGCCCTAATAGATTTTTATGCGGCCAAATAGCCTGAGCTTGGCAATGCACAACATAAAAAAATAGCATACAAAGTATTGGAAAAATATTCTTCATAAGTGTAAAAATAACACAATCTGTTTCTATAAAGTCAATTATACGTCTAAATCAGCTTTAATATTTCACAAAACATGGGCATAAGCTCATAATTGATTAAAATACCGACAATTTAAACAAGTTTATAGATATGCAATTCGACAAAGAATTTGATGTTATTGTTGTGGGTGGAGGTCATGCAGGTACAGAAGCAGCCTTAGCCGCTGCACGAATGGGTGCACAAACACTTTTACTAACGCACAATATCGAAACCATAGGACAGATGAGCTGCAACCCAGCCATCGGAGGCATCGGCAAAGGCCACTTGGTCAAAGAAATCGATGCCATGGGTGGAGTTATGGCGCAAGCTACTGATCATGCTGGCATTCAATGGCGCACCTTAAACTCACGCAAAGGTCCAGCTGTTCGAGCTACTCGCGCACAATGTGATCGAGTCTTGTACCGAAATTTCATACGTAAAACAGTTGAAAATCAAGCCAATTTACAAATTTTTCAACAAGCCTGTGATGATTTAGTCATTGAAAGCGACACCGTAACAGCTGTTGTCACTCAAATGGGCTTGGTTTTTAAAGCGAAAACAGTGGTGTTAACTGTGGGCACTTTTTTGGATGGAAAAATCCACATTGGCCTCTCCAATCATCAAGGAGGGCGAGCGGGTGACCCTCCTGCTAAAACTTTAGCTGAAAAATTACGGGCTTTGCCTTTCAAGGTTGATCGTTTAAAAACAGGAACTCCAGCACGTATAGATGGAAACTCCGTCGATTTCAGTGTCATGGAAGAGCAACCTGGGGATAAGAAAATCCCCGTATTTTCGTATATGGGCTCCTTAGAAGATCATCCTCAACAAATTTCCTGTTATATCACCCATACCAACGAACAAACTCATGAATATATTCGTGGAGGCTTGGATCGTTCACCAATGTACACGGGAGTTATTGAAGGCAGCGGCCCGCGTTATTGCCCTTCGATTGAAGATAAAATCATGCGCTTTGCCGATAAAAACTCACATCAAATCTTTGTTGAGCCAGAAGGTCTAGAAACCACCGAACTCTATCCCAATGGAATTTCCACCAGTTTGCCTTTTGACATTCAACTCAAATTTATTCGTTCGATAAAAGGCTTCGAAAAAGCACATATTACCCGTCCAGGTTATGCTATTGAGTACGACTATTTTGATCCGCGTGGACTGAAAAACTCCCTAGAAACAAAATACCTCAAAAATTTGTACTTTGCTGGTCAAATCAATGGGACTACAGGCTATGAAGAAGCTGGTGCACAAGGACTCATCGCGGGCATGAATGCGGCTTTAAATAGCCAAGGCAAAGCATCGTGGAGCCCCGCTCGTTCCGAAGCATACATCGGCGTACTCATTGATGATTTGATTACCAAGGGTACTAATGAGCCTTATCGCATGTTCACCTCGCGAGCTGAATACCGTTTGTTGTTGCGTGAGGACAATGCCGACATGCGCTTGACGCCACAAGCCCGAAAGCTAGGTTTGGTAAATGATGAACGTTGGAATGCTTTTAGTGCAAAGAAACAAAGCATCGAGGATGAATTGAAATTCATGCAGTCTATCTGGCTGTCACCTCACAACACTCTTGGGAAAGCATTCAGCAAGCTCTACAAAGACATTCCTTTAAACAAAGAAGTCAGTGCCTATGACCTACTACGAAGGCCTGAAATGTGCTATTCTATGCTTTGCCAAGTCAAAGGACTAACCCAGCAGTTAAAGGATGAAAAGGTAGTAGAACAACTTGAAATTCACGCACAATACTCGGGATATATGCAACGACAATTAGCGGAAATCGCCAAAGCCAAAGCACAAGAAAATAAAGATATCCCGTCTCAATTTGACTACAAAAATGTCACTGGACTGAGTTCTGAGCTTACAGAAAAATTAACAGATATTCAACCCCAAACCATTGGCCAAGCCACTCGAATACAGGGCATGACTCCAGCTGCGGTTTCTTTATTATTGGTTCATTTGAAGCGTGTGGGGTAATTATTCAAAACCATTGGTAAAAACAGCATCATAATCGACATAATTGTAGGTATGTAGCTGATTGGTTGTCACTGTACCGATATTTTGTACAATTCCACTGCTCCATATAATCTGCAACGAGTCAATAGTCGCTGTCCCCAATCCAAAGTGCAGTGTTAGTTCATTACCAGCTCCTCGCGATGAACCACTGGTTACAGTTCTGATTTGACTAATATTATCACTAGTTGTCAAAACAACTTTGGAACCAATAGCATTGGCATTAATGTTATTACCACCGTTCAATTTTATTTTAACCCAATTGTTTGCATTCACAGAGTTGTTTTTAAAGAGCTGATAATCAGTGCCTACATTAGCCAAAACAATGTCAATTTTACCATCATTATCAAAATCGCCATGTGCTGCACCTTCTGATTTGATTAAATTAGAAGTCCCTGATACCGCATTCATATTTTCAAAAGTGCCATCCGCTTTATTTCGAAACAAAGTATCCGATAAAGCTTGGGTATCGTCATGTGTGGCAATATAAGCATCAATCCACGCATCATTATCGTAATCAAAAAACAGCGTCGCCCATCCCACAGAACCCAAGCTTAAAGCAGAGGAATTTGAAACATCAACAAAAGTTTCACTGCCCTGGGACACTTGGCTAATCAATAACTTTTGTTCTCCAATACTGGAAAAAAACAAGTCATAATCCCCATCATTATCGATATCGCCTGTAGCAATACCCATACCAAAAACCTGTGAATTTGTTGCTGTAGCAACCGAAACATCTGTGAAGCACCAAGCAGTCCCACAATTGCTTGTTGCTGGGCCATCATTGCGCCACAATACATTCTCTTTGTTTTTATCGGTGATAACATACAAATCTTGATCACCATCATTATCATAATCAAAAAAAGTAACCGCTAAATTTGGCTTAAGAGTATTGACACTATCAAACATTGCAATGATATCTGTAAATGTCCCATCACCATTACTTAAATAAAAAGCATCAGGAACTGGATCACTAGCAATTCCTCCATTATTATTAGCATCGATACTTCCACGGTCATAGTTAATTGAATACACGTCCAACCAACCATCATGATTTATGTCAGCCCACGCTGAAGCTTGAGAGTTATAAGGGTTTGTGATACCAGCGGCTACTGATACATCTAAAAAAGAAACTCCATTAACATTCTTAAACAAATGATCCGTACCCATGCAGCTTAAATAGAGATCATCCCACCCATCATTATCGTAATCTGCAACTGAGACTCCTTTGCAAAGCCCGTTGGTCAGCGCAATATCCTGATGAGTTACTGATAATAAGAAGCTACCATCTCCTTGATTCAAATAAAGCTCGTTGGATCCCACTTGGTCTGTGACAACAATATCTTGAAAACCATCTTTATTCACATCGATAAAAGCCTGTCCCGTTCCAAAATTACTGACTCCAAAAGCGCCCGTAATTGTGTGAGTTGGATCAAAGCCAGAAACAGTTGACACATCACTGTATATATTTTGTGAAAATAGTTGAGGTGAGAATGTAAGTGCCAATAGCAAGAAAAACGTTTTCAAAGAGTGCATCTGTAATTATTTAGAATTGAATAGCATTATATTAAAAGAATAACTTTTCGAATACAAGTGATTACACACCCAAATCAGCATATAGAATCGTAATTGAAAGAGCCCGCATCTGAAAACCAACAAAAAACAAACTCGCTCATAGCGAAGCTTTCTCTTATAGAATTCTGAGTGAATTAATGCGATAATGCACGCTTTTGATAAATACTGGAAAATTGAATGAAATTTCTTGATGAATTAGGTGTACAAAAAGTAAATCTTGGCACATGTTTTGGGGACAAGCAATGGTCGCAAACAAAAGACGCTGGTCTCATTGATTCACATAATCCTGCCACTGGTGAACTTATTGGTTCTGTCTATTCTGCAAATGAGTCTGACTATGAAAAACTGGTAACAAAAGCACAAGAAGCTTTTAAAGAATGGCGTAAAACACCCGCGCCTCTTCGTGGTGAAGCCGTAAGAATTGTCGGCAATGCCTTGCGAGAGCACAAAGATGCTTTAGGCTCATTGGTTGCGGCTGAAATGGGTAAAATCAAAGCGGAAGGGGATGGCGAAGTCCAAGAGATGATTGATATGGCTGACTTAGCCGTAGGTATGTCTCGCCAACTTTATGGCAATACCATGCATTCAGAACGCCCAGGTCATCGCATGTATGAGCAATGGCACCCAATGGGTCTAGTTGGTATTATCTCTGCTTTTAATTTTCCTGTTGCTGTTTGGTCATGGAATGCTTTTGTCGCCGCTATATGTGGCAATATCAGCATTTGGAAACCTTCGCCAAAAGTTCCTTTGTGTTCAATAGCAGTACAAAACATCTGCAACAAAGCTTTGGAAGATGCTGGCTTCCCACCCATATTTATGATGTTCAATGATGGCTCCAATGAACTGGCTCAAAAGTTTGTTGATGACAAGCGCATTAATCTGGTCTCCTTCACTGGATCCTGCCATGTAGGTAAAATGGTTGGCGTACAGGTGGCCAAACGTATGGGACGTAGCTTGTTAGAGCTCGGGGGTAATAACGCACTTATTGTTGATAAATCAGCCGATTTAAGCTTGGCTATTCCTGGTATTGTATTTGGTTCAGTTGGCACCGCGGGACAGCGTTGTACATCCACACGTCGTTTATTTTTGCATGAAGACATTGCCGAAGAAGTGACGGCTAAACTCGTGCATGCTTATGGCCAAGTTAAAATAGGCAACCCTTTAGATTCCGAGACTTTAATGGGACCTCTGATTGATGAAACTTCAGTGCAAACCTTTTTGTCCGCAGTAGAAAAAGCCAAAGAAGCTGGCGGAGAAGTTTTGACAGGTGGAACACGTCTCGAAGGTGATGGTCACTTTGTCACGCCTTGCCTTATTAAAGCGCAAGCCGAATGGCAGATCGTCAAAGATGAAACATTTGCTCCGATTTTATATATCATGACTTTTTCAGACATTGATAAAGTTATAGAACAACAAAATGATGTCGTTCAAGGCCTGTCCTCAGCGCTATTTACCAATGATATACGCCACGAAGAGAAGTTTTTATGCTCAGCAGGCAGTGATTGTGGTATTGCCAACATTAACATTGGTACAAGCGGAGCTGAAATTGGTGGTGCTTTTGGTGGAGAAAAAGAAACTGGAGGTGGACGTGAAGCAGGCTCTGATTCATGGAAAGCCTATATGAGAAGACAAACCAATACGATTAATTATTCGACTGAACTGCCGTTAGCTCAAGGCATTAAATTTAATTTAGATTAATTATCACTACCGAACCTCGGGCATAGAAACATGCTTGAGAATAGTCGTTGTGTTGGCTTATTTTTGAAAATAAACCAATACTCTAAATTCTGATTTAGAATCGCAATTTAGAGTACAAGTCATTGGTGTGAGTAAGGAATCCACAAAAACTTAATACACCTCATTGGTGATGGGCTTTTTATGGGTTTCTTAGGCGCATTAAGTGCTTGCACTCTCATTGCGATTTTTTTATCAGGATTTGGGCAATACAAAACGGTGAATATTAGACAAAACTTATCACTTTGACAAGCCATGTGGAATGCACAAAGCTAAAATGAAAACGGGGTTAAACCAATGATAGAATTCTTAGGTAGAAAGTTTTTACAAAACATACCCGCTGAAATCGCTCATGATATCAGTATAAAAATGCTGGCCAGTCCCGCAGCCTCTCTCATTGGATCCAAAACAATTGAAAATCCTGTCGAACTCTTTGGAGTCAACTTTCCTAACCCTCTTGGACTTGCCGCAGGGTTTGATAAAAATGCTGATGCAGTGCACGGTCTAGCAAAACTGGGTTTCGGCCATATTGAGGTTGGGACAGTAACTCCCAAAGCTCAAAAAGGCAATCCTAAACCTCGCTTGTTCCGATTACCTGAGAATCAAGCCATCATTAATCGAATGGGTTTTAATAATAAAGGCGTTGACTATTTAACGGCCAAAATCAAAAAAAAACCACCCAACTGTATTTTAGGGATAAATATAGGAAAAAACAAAAGCACTGCAAACAATAAAGCCATTGATGATTACAGTTATTGTTTTAACAAAGCAGCTGCACTTGCCGATTATATCACCATCAACATATCATCTCCAAACACTCAAGACTTGCGAGAACTTCAAGAGTCCGAGAAACTTATTAAATTATTACGAAACCTCAAACAATTACAACTTGATTTACAAAACACCAGCAAAAAATACACGCCCATTGTTGTTAAAATTGCTCCAGATCAAGAACAAGAATTGACTTCTGAAATAGCCAAAAACATCAAAAAATGCCAGATGGACGGAATAATATGCACAAATACCACCGTCAACAAAAATAATTTAAAAAAAGAAATTCACCAAACAGAAACAGGCGGACTAAGTGGAAAGCCTTTGTTATCAAGGTCTAACGAAACAATTAAGACGGTCAGGAAATCTGTTGGCACTGATTTTCCCATTATTGGAGTCGGTGGAATTTTGACAGGAGGCGATGCAATGAGTAAAATAGCCGCTGGCGCAAATTTAGTTCAGATATTTACTGGTTTCATTTATCGCGGTTCACAGCTGATTAATGACATTAATTACAAATTAATAAACAACAATAAAATACATGAAAGTAACAGATAATTTTAATTTAAAACAACATAACACTTTAGCTATTGACTGCCATTGCGATCAATTCATCCTGATTGAAAACCTGCACGATGTCGAAAAAGTCGTTCCTTATTGCGGAAAACAGGGGTTTTTCATATTGGGATCTGGTAGTAATTTAGTCTTCACTAAGAACATTGAAAAACCTGTGATTCACTTAACTCCGCGTTTTCATGCGCGTGTTGTTGATGGACTGACTATTGTTTGGGCTGGTTCTTTGTGGAGTGACTTAGTCATGTGGGCCGCCAAAAAAGGCTTAGGTGGATTAGAAAACCTAGCCGCAATTCCTGGTACTGTTGGTGGAGCACCAGAACAGAATATTGGTGCCTATGGTGCCGAAATTAAAGATACAATCGTATGGGTTGAGGTCTTCAACTATCGCACTGGAAAATTCCAAAGATTGAGTAATGCTGAATGCCGCTTCATGTACCGCACCAGTATTTTTAAAGAATCAGAAAACCCATGGATTATCAGCAGAGTCGCCTTTGAACTATCAAAAACAGCGGAGGTCAACCTCTCTTATGATGGTATAAAACAAGAATTGGAAAGCAATAATATCTTGCAACCTTCTTATTTGGATATAGCAAATGCTGTGACGGCTATTCGTCAAAGAAAATTGCCCGATTACAATGAAATTCCAAACGTAGGAAGCTTTTATAAAAATCCTATCATTGATGAGAAACACCATAAAAAATTAGCTAGAAAATACGATACCTTGGTTTCTTACCCTCTTGAAAACAACCACTTTAGAATTAGCGCAGCCTGGTTGCTTGAGACTTGTGGATTTAAAGGCCACAGAATGCACGAATGCGGCTTTTCTAACAAACATGCTTTGGTTCTGGTTAATTATGGAAATGCCACGGGCAAAGAAGTGATCAGCTTAAGCAAAGAAGCTATAAGAGCCGTCAATCAAAAATTCAAAATCAAGCTGAAGATTGAACCTCAAATTATTTAATACCCATATGAGGCATGTAGCTGATACGCAATAAAAATTTGGGCAGCATCAGAGGAATAGAGATAACTGATTTGAGATATATACCATACTGAACAGCCAAACTACTCCTCTTTATTTGCTGCAATCCTTTAATTGAGCCGCATATCTTTTGGAATTACTTTCAACTTTTTTAGCTACTTTCATCAACCACGGCTTTTTCTTGAAACTTTTTTTCGCATAGCCACCTCTTCCTTCGTGATACGCCAAATATTGACCGTAAGCATCCCATTTAGATATTTTAATTTGCTTGTGAGTATTAAAGGTGTACCAACCTACAAAATCAATGGAGTCTTTAAAGCTATCTCTATCTGCTCCCCAGTTATTGGTATCCTTAGCATATTCCTTCCAGGTTTCATTTAAGACTTGCGCATATCCATACGCTGATGATTTTCTTTTCCATGGAATAAAACCTAATAATTTTTTTCGTCCTGGCTTAGCATCGTATTGAAACGCAGATTCCTGGTGCAAAATCGCCATTTGTACGTGAATGGGCGTTCCCCATTTCTTTGTTGATTTTTTAGCGTGTTTGTACCAGCGTTTTTTTTGAGTAAATATTTCACATATGTCATTGATTTCTGTCGGGGTTTTATTGCGACAAGAACTAATAAATACCAACGCATAAAGCATGAGGATAAAACTTACTATAACAAACAGAAAGTGGCTTTTTTTAAGCGCAACCATTACTCTATTGAGGCTGATCAGCTGATTTATCTTCTCTCAAGCTCAACAAATCCATCATTGCTGGAAACTCTCCAAACTTTTCAATGGCTATTTTAGATTGTTGTTCTAATTGAGAGAATTCCTTTGCCAAATAGAGAGTTTGCAACCATTCAAACCAAAATAATTCATTGTTATAATAGGATTTAATTTTATTTGCAAAATCTATCGCTTGATCGTATTTTTTCATCGCACGATAACAAATTAATTCTCCAATGACAAATTGTTGCACTAAGGGAAACTTTTCCTGTGCTATTTTATAGATATTCAGAGCTTTATGATACTCTGAATTGTGCAAATAGGCATGCGATAACTTTTCATAGGGACCAGGGTCATCCTGCCTTAATTCGATCGCATTTGTGAAACTACTTATGGCTTCATCCCATTGCTTTAAATCTCCATGAATATTGGCTTTATTGATCCAGGCATCTGTATATTTGGGTTTAAATTTCAAGGCTGAGTTGATATTAAGTAAAGCTTCCTTACGCAACCCTAGCGCTCTATTTACTGTAGCTAAATTATTTAATACCTGAGGTTTTACAACAGAGGCAGACAAGGCTCTCTTAAGGTACTTTTTGGCTTTAGCAAACTCACCAAGAGAGGCTAAAGCCGCTCCGTAGTGCTCACACAGAATGACATTATTTGGCTCTTTTCTAATTGCACTCTCAAATATATTAATGGCTTCAGATGCAAAACCATTCATTTGTAAGCCCAGTGCCTTTTGTACAAGTTTATTCACTATTTTGTCCTTTGTAAATACAACCTGAGTTGCATGTTTCACACACCTCAACTTGAGATAATGCTCTTAGCTTTGGTTTTAATTTGGCCCAAATCCACAAACATAAATTTTCACTGGTGGGGTTTTCCAGGCCTTCAATATGATTCAAACAATGATGATCTAATGTGTCGTATAGAGGCTTGAAAGCTGACTTAATGTCTGAAAAATCGGCTATCCACCCTTCTTTTTTAGATATTTCTCCAGAAAGTGTGATAATTATTTCAATAGAATGACCGTGCAAACGTCCGCACTTATGACCTTCGGCCACGTTAGGCAACCAATGAGCTGATTCCACTGTGAATTTTTTGTAAATCTCCATTAATCTCTCTTTTTAACGTATAAAACCATGCTATGGTCAATCAGCTCATAGCCTCGATCATTGACCAGTTTTTCTTGCAACTCTTCAATTTCCTTATTAACAAACTCTGTTACTTCTCCAGTTTCAACATCAACCATATGATCATGATGCTCACCCGTATCAAGTTCATAAACAGACTGCCCATTCTCAAATTGGTGTTTAACTACTAGACCCGCCGTTTCAAACTGATTAAGAACTCTGTAGATTGTTGCTAATCCGATATCAGTATTATTAGATCTTATTTTTGAATACAACTCATCTGCTGTAAAATGTTCACCTGGATGAGTTTCTAAATATTCCAATACTTGTAATCGAGGCAGGGTTATTTTTAATCCCGCATTTTTTATGTCTTGACCTTTCATAATTTAATTTTATTCACTTATCTTGTATGTATCGGTAAATTTAATAGCTAATTAACTGCTATTTAACGGCCAATATTGTATCATTCGCACTGTTAAATTTTTAGTTATACTTATGAAATCAATCACAATAATTCTTTCACTTCTTTTTATGCTAATGACCTCGTCGTGTGTCTATAAAACACCCGTTCAACAAGGGAACGTTCTGATACAAGACGATGTCGATGAAGTCAGACCTGGCATGAGTAAAAGACAAATTGCAATTATTCTTGGAACTCCTGCAATTGCAGACCCTTTTAATCAAAATCGATGGGATTATGTCAACACCTATAAACTAAAGGGCAAAATTGATGAAGTTAAAAGGCTGACCTTATTTTTTAAAGAGGACAAACTTGTTAAGACTGAGGGCAATTATTTCCCTGAAAAAAACAGCACGACTCTCGAATAATTTGTAGCTACTCGTCCCTCCAGTTATTCCCGCTAAGGCGGGAATCTAGACCTTGATTCTTAAAATAAAAGGATAAATCTACTAAAGAATCTATTGAAAGCTGTTGAACTCTATTGTTAAAATCAAAGCAGTAAAGTTTTGAGCTTAAAATAAAAAAATAAGTTTCACCTGAATGCCACTTGTTTAAGAGCTATATTGCTGAATTTAAACCGTTTTAAAATATAAAACTCTGTCATTCCCATGAAAATGGGAATCCAGAAATACTCGATAACAAGTATAGAATTCTAAATTATGGATTATTCATATCATCCATGAGGGTTTGCATAAAAATACACTCCAGATGTATTTCCCACGCTTTCGCGAAGATTGCACTATAAGGTGTTTTAAGCTATTTCAGCACACCTTCTTCCCTTTGTTTCAATGCTCTCTTCTTTCTAACTTCTTTAGGGTTGGCAATCAATTCGCGGTATATTTCAATTCTATCACCATCAGAAACCCTATCAGACATATTCTTAATTTGATTGAAGATTCCCACCTTAACTGTTTTTAGATCTATTTCTGGATATTTATCAACAATCTTTGATTGCACGATTGCTTCCTCAATAGTACAAGCTTCTGACATATTAACTCTAAAGACCAATTGTTCTTTCAAGAGAGCATAGATGACTTCAACGGTAAACATAATTTGCTCTATTCACAAAATCAGAAACAAGCTGTTGTGCAATACGACCAAATCCTCGCTTGAACGTGCTGTTTAAAATTCCTGATTTAAAATTAAATTCCAAATGCAACTCAATTTTACTCGCAACCGATGTAAGTGGCACAAATTTCCATATGCCAGATAGCTTGTCAAAAGGACCATCAACCAAAGACAATGAAATTTGATAATTGTCATCCTCTGACTTTAAAATATTCTCTGTTGTAAACTTCTGCTTTATTCCCGCAAGTGAAACAGTTAAACCTGCCAACATTCTGTCATCCTTACTTTCTAACACACAGGAATCATGGCACCATTTCAAAAATTGAGGATAAGACTCAACCGCATTGACTAAGTTAAACATTTTTTCTGATTCATGTTTCACTATCGCTTGTCTATTTACTGTATGCATACATCTATGTAGGAATAAAATGATGTATTCTACACAACATAAGTGCTATTTATTAGTTTTTTTATTACAATCCACCTCATGGCAAAGAAAAAGAAGAAAACTCCATCAAACGTAATCGCAGTTAATAAAAAAGCAGGCTATGAGTATAGCTTTTTAGAAGATTATGAAGCGGGCCTCTCTCTATTAGGATGGGAAGTTAAAAGCCTTCGTCAGGTTAAAGTTCAATTCAATGAATCCTATGTTTTTATACGCAATGGCGAAGCACAATTGATTGGCACTCATATCACTCCATTAATAAGTGCTTCTACACACGTTAATACAGAACCTATGCGACCAAGAAAGCTATTATTGCACAAGAAAGAAATTGTTAAACTCATTGGAGCCATTGAAAGAAAAGGACTAACCCTTGTTCCTAGGAAACTCTATTGGAAATCCGGAAAAATAAAACTACTGATATCTTTGGCAAAAGGGAAAAATACGCATGACAAAAGAATGACGGAAAAGGCAAGAGATTGGGACAGAAACAAACACCGTCTTTTAAAATCCACTGTTTAAAAACCCTATGCTTGTAAGAAAACATAGGGTCTATTATTAACTACATAGATATACTTATTGCCAGCAATCTAATGGTGTTTTTTGACCTAAAGAATTTAATGTCATTGTAGTGCAATCGACACCAAAATTATCATTTACCTGAGTATTTCCTTTAGCTGTTGCCGTTAAGGTATAACCATTGGCAGCTCCTACGCTATAATCATAATCAACAGAAGACATAAACTGAGCATTGTCAAAACCTAAATCGGCTGCACTCGCAACTGTGCCACCCAGATTAGTTGCATATTGATTGTAAATTGCATTATTTCTTTCTTGTGCACTTGCCAATTCCATTAATGATGACTTAGCTTCAGATCTCTTAGCTATTATGACATTTCTATTATAGGCTGGAACAGCATAAGCCATAATCACACCGATTATTGCAATTACAACTAATAATTCAACTAACGTGAAACCATTGTTTTTCATATTCTTTCCCAGTATTTATTAAAAAGGAGGATTAATACTCACATCTCCAATATACTTTATTACCCCATGCTTTTCAACGGACTTCGTATTATTTCTATACTGGCTAGCATTGTTGCTACTGCATATTAAAGAGTCTATATTCTTTGAGGTTTTTGAAGTGATATCATCTTCTTCTAATTCAATTATAAATTTGAAATTAGTTCTTATACTAGCTAGAGAATTTAACTTTACTGCTTTTGATGATTTATTGTAATAAGAATCATCTTCTCCTAACATTTCATATTTGTAAAACAGCCTATCTTTTGTATAGCAAACAGGTCGAGTTGTATCCAATAACAGAGCAAACTCTCTTGATGTCATTGCCTTGCCATTGCTTAGGGGAACCGAGACTCCAATATATTTGTTTTTAACATCTGTTTTTACTACTGTGAAATATTTAAAGTTGTAATTTAAATTCTCACTAACCTGAGCAGTACTCAGGCTAGTGAATGCGATTAATAATAATGTAAATTTATTCATTTAATTTCTCCTAATCAAAAATTATTCTGTGCCAGCTTCTTCTTAACCACGCGCTTTTTTGGGAAATTTCAATGGGATCAATATTACTATCACCTCCATTAGCTCCACTTCCATCTAAAGCAAGAAAAGATGTTTTACCCCCAGGCAACGTCAAATCATTAAAGCCTAACACTAACGCATCAATAAATTCACCATCTATTGTTCCATCTTGAAACAAACTTCCCAATCTTGGAGTTCCACCTGTTCGTGCATCTAACACCATTATCCAACTTTCACCTCCAGGTAAACACGGGTCAGAACCATTGGGAATTATTGAAGCTACCGTAAATAATTTGGCATTATTATTCCTACCAATAGAATTTACTATTCGCTCACCTAACTCTGGAAGTTCTACTTTCCAACTTTGATCAGTTTCTACATTGTCAGTGGAACCTTTACGCCCTGAAGATGTAACACTAAAATCTTGATTAATTATTCTCGAATCGTTTAATGTATATGTTGCAGCGATATCTTTAGAATCCTTCAAACCTAATAAATACTGTGGACTCGTGCCAACGATACCTCTATCTGGTAATTCTATATATTTACCAGTACCAACAACAACAATTACATTATTGCTTCCATCTGACGGAGTAAATATACGAGGTGAAATGGTAATTGCCTGATCGTAATCACCATCATATAGAACATCGGGCTCCGAAACCACCGAGGCACCAAATAAGTCCTGCAAATCAAAACGATAAATATTCCCAGCTAAGTCGCCTGCATAGATGAAGTCAGAAGCTTGATCTGCTCCATAATAACTAATACTTGAGTCCAGTGTATCGTAGGCTACAAAATCTGCTGCAACTGGCGGGCCCATACCATTTGGTGTACTTGACCCACCTACATTAGTATTCCATTTATGCAACATTTCACCTGTTTCAAGATCAATTGCATACATGACTGATTTTTGATTTGCACTGTTGTAACCATTGGGTAAAATTGCGACCCATTTACTTTCTGATATTGAAGCTTCTTTATTTTGAACCCGTGTAATAATACCCCCTGCATAACTATAACCCATATCCGCATCATCATCGTCAGTAAACTCCCACATTACTTGTGGTTCATTTTTGGGTTCTGATCCTAGATTCAATGCATAAAATAATTTTCCACCTTTACGCATACCACCTAAGGCGACTGTGTTCCATGACCCATTTATAAAAGCATCTTGCACATAAGGAGCAGCATCAACAAATGATTTGTGCTTGTACTGTGGATTTGCTAATTCAGAAATCCCATCTAGAGCTTTTGAAGGAATATAAGCCCAATATTCATGGCCACCATTGTTTGTGTTTAATCCAGAACTGAATGCATGTAACATACCATCATTTGCTCCGACTAGGACTACACTATCCCTGTCTCTATAAGTATCTTTAAATTCAGTATAACCATTTCCTGAATCTACTGCATAACGCTCAGGGGAACCTTCTGCCCAGATAAGGTCATTATAGGAACCACCTGGCCCTCGAATAACTTTTGCAGGTGAATGTATAACATCAGCTAACAAGCTTCTTCTGGCTCTGTATTGACCACCAAAAGAAATTTCTAAATTGCGATCTCCACGCACATAGCGAACAATATCATCCAGTGTAATCTCTATTCCTCTCGCTACAGCATTTTGATAGTACGTAGAATTCAGCATAGCTGCTTCTTCAGAGCTATTCATACTGACAGTGTGAAATTCGTGTTGAGTTCCACCACCGTTAGTTGGATTTTTGTAATAAGTGAATATATTTCTTGAACCATGATTATTACTAGCAATAACTACTTTATTCATAGAGGAACAAAATCCACCTGTTAGTTTACAGCCTGCATCCCATACAACCTCACCAACTGTACCATCAGAATTCAGAGGCGCTGCTACAACAAAACCACTCCAATCTGAAGAGTCATAGCCTGTTCTATAAGTTAAAGAACTTTCTGATATTATACTAGAAGAAATACTGCCAGCACTGGCACGACCTTTACGTTTAATGATGTTTGAGACCACTGCATACAATGCTTCTGACAATTCTTGCGGGTTTTTTGCACTAAAATAGTCACCTCGACTGTTCAATGAGGCATGCCAGACATCATCAACTCTACCCTGAGAGTAATTTACTCTACGAACAACCCTATCAGTACAACTTATACTTTTATCTTTATCTGCATCCCAACACAGCTGAATATCACCAACAGGAGCAATTTCTCCATTGCATTCAACAACATTCGTATCAATATCGTTACCATCGTAGCAAATATGATTAGCACACGAGCGAACAACTTCATTACCAAGGCCATCTCTTTTAAAACAGGTATCATTGTAGGTACTTGGCCACTGCAATGCACCCCTTCTTAACGCTGGTAAATCTGTATTTCTATCAAAGCTTCCTTCAATACCCAATCCCACATTAAAGTTGACCATATGCTGCCAATTGGCTGGATTATTTTTTGGATTCCATAATAATTCTGGCACATTCCACCAGTTTTTATCAACAGGAACATTGACTATATCACCATTAGGGTCGGTATAATCATCAATAAAAGTTGGAACATTATTATCCAAATCTGACCTCAAATCTCTCGACCAGTAATAAAAAGACGTATCTGCAAGAGTTGAAGAATTATTATCCGAATAGAATCTATTTGCTGGTTTATATGTTGCTGTTGTCCCATCTGTAAATGCGGGCAATGTACGACTAGAATTATCCACATTCCATGTCAATCCCGCAGATGAATTCCATGAACCATCTGAGACTGCAATATGAAAATTTTGTTGGCAGGTTAATTCACCACCATAATTCTGATCGTAGTAAGGACCGGATGTTCCTCCTTTCTGAAATAACTTGCCCGCGTATCTTGTTGACCTTCTCAATGGGGTACTACCACTACCAGGTACATTGAATAGCCAATCATAAAAATCCTGTCTGTGTCCATCAGCAAACACTTTCATGTTAACTGCTTTATTTTCAAATTTATTGTTATTAATCTGCTGCCAATCTACCTTAAAATCAGGCCCAAAATTTACAAAGGCATGACTGACAGCAGCCCTAGCTAATTTTGAACGTGTATTATAATAGGAATACCAGTTTGCAAAGTTTTGCATCTCATCAGGGGCTGTTATCTCAACCAATTGGTAATTCCAATTTTGATTCCTCTTCTCACTTAATGTGGCATTAGCAGGGCCTATCCAACGGTAATAAAAAGCTCGGTTTTCTCTATTACTTCTTCCTGCACTAGCATAAGAAATACTATAATTGTTGTTGGAGTAATAAGGGTAATAATAGCGGAAAACTCTATATTGATGGGTTAAGTTTTTGTTAGATATCATTCCAGAAGGAGCATACCCATCTCGTTTTGCATTATTGAATACCGAATCAGGCAAAGAAGTACCATCAGCGTTAACTGGTGGTGGATATTCAATATCAGGATTATAATAGATTAAATTATAATCTGATGATGCAAAACTTGGACGACTTCTCGAAAAGCTTCGAGAATCTGGCATCCAACTCCATGACATACTGCCCGAATCATCAAAAGTAACCGCCAATGCTGGGGGCACTGATTGATTGATAAACAAAGGTTCGTCTGATAATTGCAAAGGCAAAGCCATCAAGTTAAAACTTGCCAGTGAAAAAATTGCAGCTAAATAGACGCTATTAAGGCTGTTATTAAATTTCATAATCGTCTCCATTAACGTGTTTTTACTGAAACTACAGATTCAAAACCTGTATAGATGTATCCCGTAGAATCAGTCGCTTTAGCAATGACTCTATATTTTCTTATTAATCCTTCATTGTAACCTGAATCACTACTTGAACCAGAATTTGAAGCTGAAGACCCCTCTCCAGCTTCACCTGATGTATCCGTCATAAGTGGAGCACCTCCGCCAGTAGAACCAGCAAAGGATGCTGCTGCACTTTCAATGTCTTCAATTAACATTCGTGGTTCTTCAGCCAATTCTCCATTAAATCGGCTTATCAAACTTTCGCCCAGTGGATGAGTAAAACCCTCATCCATGTTTCTTTCTGTTCGAAAAGAACGAACCATGTCTGTTCGCGGTTCAACAACTGGAGCTATTCCCACAGAAAGCAATGTACCATTACTTGACTTGTAATAATTTTGCAGAAAACTTTCACCAGCAGCTAGCAAAGTCAATGCTGCTGCATCTGATAACTCTCGACTTTTCAAACCACCTGCCATTTTTTCTTGCAATAAAGCAGATTTCATCGATGTTATTCCGATAACAGATATGATCAAAAGTAGCATCATTCCTATAGCAAGAGCCGCGCCTGTTTGTTTGTTTTTGTGTTTTAAATTTTTCATAAGTTCATTTTAATATTTTGTATTCTATCAATCTTATTTCCTAGTTATCTAATTATCTAGAGCTGTTTTTTAATGCAATAGTAGCCATAAATTCACGTCTGTACATTTGATAAGTATCGATTCCAGTTGCCAAATCAGATGGTTTTTGGTAACCATCACCATCAACACTGTAAACAAATTCTTCTTCTTCTGACATCGAGCTGTTTTGAATGGTATTCAGAAGCATATGGATTTGAATCACTTCAACACCTCTCCATCCGCAGCCAACTGTATTTACAAACGGCAATTCTAATGGCCTACACAGAGCCGTATCCATGGTTTCAACTTGATCTGCTGTTAGGAATTGTATGCCTTTTGTTGCCCCAAAGCCCGACCCCACTCCATACAAAACATCAAACCTATCAACACCTTCAACCAGGGCATTGACAGTACCATTGTTTACAGAATAGAGCGTCGGGATGCTACGACCATCTACAATATTATTAGCAACATAATAGGTGATACTCCTGACATCGCGATCCAAATCAAAAACACGTGTTAAACTTGCAGCTGAACCTTCAATTTGATCCACTCCAGCAGGAAGATTGACAACGACAGCAGAAGCTGAAGAACTTGAAACATCTGCCGCAACTAATGGTTTATCATTGCAACTAGCTATTAACACTCTTCCGTTACTAGGTATAATTCCTGTTGAATTAGTTGTAGAATATGTGGACATATTTATCGTTGCACTAACATTTGGAACCGATTGAATACTATCAACCTCGCGACCAGATCCTGAGATAAAACGAAAGGATAAAACATCAGTTGTCGGTAAACGTTCACCATCACCTGAGCCTATTGCCGGGACTGCATAAGAAGTATCAGAACCAGGAGAATTAAAGTCGGGCAAACATGCTGATGCGCCACATTCATGGCCATGTATTAAATTAGCTGTATCAAAAAAATTATTAGCGGGATCAACTACAACGCCAGGAAAAACTGCTTGAGCTGTATAGACTGTCCATGGTCTTTGTATAGTTCCAGTAACGCTTTCTTTAGAGTTTTCGCCTGAACTCATGCAGTATTGGTAACCAGCTTGCTCGATGTTTTGTTTCATGTTTAATAGAGCAAAACGCCCATTTTCTTGTATTCTTGCCAATCCATTTTGGGTTCTGTTCATCTTGGAAGTTGTATCAAATACGGTGATTAGACCCGTGATGATAATTAAACCGATAACAACAGCTATCATCAACTCAACTATAGAAAAGCCCGATTGATGTTTAAAATTTAGATTAATTAGATTATGTTTTTTATTCATTTTTCTATCACAATATTGGCTTTACTATGGAACGCGCTGTTTGCGTTGAACTTGCATCGATGTCATTGGACTCATCCCACGTGATAGTCACTTCACAAATACCACTGTAGGTATCAGTTGGTAATCCAATATGAGGCGAACATGAAATAACACCCTGAGAATTAGGAAGCACTTGAGTAATCATATTTGACCATTGCTGAGTGTCTCTAGCAACCAGATCTCCAGCTAAACAAGGAGCTGCTGTACACATTCCACTTACATCTGAAGTACCTGAGTAAGTTCCATTATAAGCCCCAGCAATAACTCCTTGAGCATTGGCTCTCATCATATCAGACATACTAGCAATAAAAAAAATTGCTTGAGAACGCATATAGCCATTGTGATTGCCTTTAACTGCAACAGTCATCACTCCAGCCACTCCGAGCAATCCAAACGAGAAAACAACGACTGCTATCATGGCTTCAATGAGAGTAAAGCCTTTTTGTTTTTTTGAGTTCAATATTTTTTTCATTTTATTTTAAGTGCATAATTACAAGGTCGAGGTTGAAGTAATAAGGCCTGATAAAGAAACATTAACGGTAATATTGCCTGCAATTCCAGCATGACTAATCGCGATTGCATTAATGCCTGAAGCTTGTACCGAGCCTAAACCATCAAAAGAAACCAGACTGTTCAATGTTGAACTCAGGGTCGCATTCTTCTCGTCTTCATCTCTCAACAAAACATCATCGGCACCATTTCTGGCTAAATTGTGATCAGAATCTATATAAATTTCCCATCCATCAGACCAGTCCAAACCATTTTTTGATTCAACATTGATATTTTGACCGTATTTAACAGCCATAACCTTCGCAAACATTAGATCTGTTACTAGATTATTGGCTTGATTAGAGATGTTTTGTCTCAGTCCAAACTGTCGATAGGAGGGAATAGCATAGGACATTAATATCCCTGCTATTACCAAAGTAATCATTAATTCAACTAAAGTAAAGCCTTTAGAGTGTGAAAGTTGATAGGTAAATTTTTTCATAGGATAAATTATCAACTTTATTTCACAAAGTTCAATTATTTAATATGAAAACAGGACCAGCGGTAAATTTTAACAGATGAAAGGCAAATAAACAGATGTCTTTATATCGGGATTTGAGTAATGAGACTACTGGATTTCCAACCTTAGTTCTTTTGGTAGAGCGAAAACCATATTTTCGGGCTCACCATGCAACTCTTGAATATCTATGTTTGTAGTAAGAGTTGAGAGAAACTCAATCACATCTTGAACCAGTTTTTCAGGAGCTGAAGCTCCAGCAGTGACTCCAATTGATTGGCAATTCTCCAACCAAGAAACATTTATGCTTTTTGCATCATCAATCAAATAAGCTTTTACACCTTGTCTTTCGGCCAATTCATGCAAACGGTTTGAATTGGAACTATTTATGCTTCCAACTACAAAAACCAAATCGCAATTTTGTGCTAAATCCTTAACAGCCAATTGTCGATTTTGAGTGGCATAACAAATATCATCATGTTTCGGCCCTTGAATGGCTGGAAACTTTGCTTTTAAAGCGGCAATAATTTCTGCTGTATCGTCCAGAGACAAAGTTGTTTGTGATACATAGGCCAAATCATGGGTTCCTTGTAAATTTAAGTTAGCAACATCTTCAATTGATTCCACAATATAAACATCTCCACTACCCTCTTCACAATCCCATTGCCCTATAGTGCCATCCACCTCAGGATGTCCCTCATGCCCAATTAAGACTAGATTAAAATTATTTTTGCAATAGCGCATTACTTCCATATGCACCTTTGTGACTAAAGGACAGGTTGCATCAAAAACTTTCAAGCCTCTTTCTTTTGCTGTTTTACGAACCAATTGCGAGACACCATGTGCTGAAAAAATAACTATATTTTCATCAGGAATTTCATTCAACTCTTCAACAAATATTGCACCTTTGTCCTTCAGGTTGTTGACCACAAAACGATTGTGAACAACCTCATGCTTTACATATATAGGCGCACCAAACAATTCAATAGCTCGATTGACTATTTCTATCGCACGGTCAACACCCGCACAAAAACCACGAGGATTAGCTAGACTTATTTTCATCTGCAATAACTTCCTTTTGTTTTGAGTTCATAATTAAATCCACTATCAAGAAAAATGCGCCAGTACTTATCGCCATATCTGCAACATTAAAAGCAGGCCAAAAATACTGAGTGTAGTGTACCTCAATAAAATCAACAACATAACCAAGAGTAAGACGATCGTATATATTACCAAAAGCTCCACCGATGACCAATACAAGACCTAAGTTTAAACTTTTTGCAGAAATTAAATTATTCTTTAACCACATCAGCAACCACACAACAATTGCAATAGCGACAAGGCTTATCCCCCAGCGTTGCCAGCCAGATTGATCTGCCAAAAAACTAAAAGCCATTCCTTCGTTATGCATCAGAGTCCAGTTCAAATAGTCATTGACAACCACCGCTTGGTATATTTTTAACGCTTCTGATGCACTATTTTTAGTCCACTGATCAAGCAAAAAAATCAAAAAGCTAATCGGCAACCACCATAAGCCTGACCTAACAGGACTTGGCGAGTCATGACCCAAAGAATCAAGCATAACTTCTACTCTCTCCTTCGCCATCGACATTGGTAATGCAACGCCCGCATAGTTCAGGGTGCTCTGTGCTCAAACCCACATCTTCTCGTTTGTGCCAACATCGAACGCATTTTTCTCCCTGTGCCGCTTTGGCAACAATAAAAACACAACCTTGCTCCAACTCACATTCAACAGCATTACTTGGTTTTTCAGACAATGGCAACAACTGAGCCCCTGAGGTTATTAAAACAAAACGCAATTCATCGTTGATACTTTTTAATCGTGAATATTTTTCATCATCCACATAGATAGAAACATCAGCATCCAGAGATGAGCCTATATCTCCAGCAACACGCAATTGTTCGAGTAATTTACTGCTGGCATTTCTAATTTCTCTCACCTCATCCCAGTGATTATCAGCCCAATCAGAATTTTCGCCAACATGCGGAATAGCATACCATTGCTCAAACAGGATACTATCCTCATTGCTTAGCAGATTCCAAATTTCATCGGCCGTATAAGTCATTATTGGCGCCATCCAGCGGATCATCGCTTGCAAAATATGATGCATAGCCGTTTGTGCAGAAAGCCTAGCTTTTGAATCTTTTTTAGCGGTATAGAGTCTGTCCTTCAAGACATCCAAGTAAAAAGCCCCCATTTCTTGCGAGCAAAAAGAGCTGATTTTTTGATAAATTTGATGAAATTGGTAGTTCTCATAATCTGCTGAAATTTCATCTTGCAGAACTCTAGCTTGGCGAATAGCCCATTGATCCAATAAAGTACACTCATTAACATCAAGCAATTGAGTAGATGAGTCAAACTCATGCAAATTACCAATAAAGAAGCGCGAAGTATTGCGAATACGGCGGTATCCATCAGCAACACGTTTCATAATCTCATCAGAAATAGTTATCTCATTGCGATAATCCGCCGAGGCCACCCACAAGCGTAAAATATCAGCGCCATAAGCATCAATAATCTGCTTTGGTGCGATGACATTGCCTTGCGACTTGGACATTTTTTTTCCGTCCTTGTCCACCACAAAGCCATGAGTTAAAACTTGTTTATAAGGCGCATGACCGTTGATTGCAGTTCCTGTTAGTAAGGACGAATGAAACCAGCCGCGATGCTGATCAGAGCCTTCTAAATACAAATCTGCAGGTTCTCGCAAGTAATCACGTGCTTTCAAAACAGCAAAATGCGTCACACCTGAATCAAACCAAACATCCAAAACATCGGTAGTTTTATCGTAATTTTCAGCATCAGAGATGAGCTCTTTACTTTCTATGTCAAACCATACATCCATGCCTGATTTTTCCATTAACTGAGCCACTTTTTCCATAATCTGCAATGTATCGGGGTGCAATTCACCTGTTTCTTTATGCGTAAATAAGGTAATTGGTACACCCCATGTTCTTTGCCGTGAAATGCACCATTCTGGACGATTCTCAATCATAGAATAAATTCGTGATTCACCCCAATCAGGCACCCACTTCACATTACGAATTTCTTCTAAGGCTTTCTTTCTCAAGCCTTTTTTGTCCATGCTTACAAACCACTGAGGCGTGGTTCTGAAGGCCGTTGGCGATTTATGCCTCCAGCAGTGTGGATACGAGTGATTGATCTCTTCAAAGCCCAAAAGAACATTCTCTTCTTTTAGTAATTCAACGATGGTTTTATTCGCTTTCCAAATGTATTGCCCACCAAAAATAGGCGTGCTTTCTAAATACACGCCATTTCCACCAACGGGATTATATATTTCAATACCGTAGTTCTTGCCGACATTAAAATCTTCAACACCATGGCCTGGAGCAGTGTGAACCGCACCCGTTCCCGCTTCAACGGTTACATGCTCGCCCAAAATCACAGGAACCTGCCTGTCTTCGTAAAACGGATGTTGCAATTTAAGCCCTTCTAGTTTTTCGCCCGTTACTGTTGCTAGTACTTGGGGATTCTCAATAGCATATTTACTGCAAACATCATTAAGCAACGCCGCAGCAATGACTAGCACAAAATCTTTATGACCTTTCACCAATGAATACTCCAACTCACCATGCAAAGATACCGCCATAGAAGCAGGCAGTGTCCATGGTGTAGTCGTCCAAATTGGAATAGCAACTTTAGCCTCTTGATTTTTTACGCCAAAAGCAGCATACAATGCTTGAGCATCAACTGCAGCATAGGCGACATCAATAGCAGGAGACACCTTGTCCTGGTATTCAATTTCAGCTTCTGCAAGAGCCGAACCACAATCAAAACACCAGTTGACGGGCTTTACTCCTTTTTCAACATGCCCATTTTCTACAATTTTAGCCAGTGATCGAACCATATCTGCTTCAAACTTAAAATCTTTGGTTAAATAAGGCTTATCCCACTCGCCAATAACACCCAACCTCTTAAATTCATTGCGTTGAATATCAATTTGCTTGTCTGCATACTCACGACATTTTTGTCGGAAAGTTTTGGCATCAACCTTCTGACCCACTTTTCCAACCTTTTTTTCTACTTGTATCTCAATGGGCAAACCATGGCAATCCCATCCAGGAACATAAGGCGCACTAAAACCAGCCATCAATTTTGACTTGACAATAATATCTTTTAGAATTTTGTTTACCGCATGACCAATATGAATGGAGCCATTTGCATAAGGAGGGCCATCGTGCAAAATAAATTGTGGGCGACCTTGGGTCGCTTCTTGTATTTTATCGTACAACTTTTCTTCATCGCACTTTTTAAGCCAAACAGGCTCTTTTTGTGCCAGACCTGCCTTCATGGAAAATTTAGTTTTTGGTAAATTAAGTGTCTCTTTGTAATTATTGCTCACGCAATGACTCCCTCTGTATTATTGTTGAAAAATTCACGAGTTTTAATAACATCTTCACTCATTTGGCGTTTTAAAGCTTCTAAACTATCGAATTTTACTTCATTTCTAATTTTATGGTAAAACAAAACTTCAACATTTCGACCATAAACTTGCTTATTGAAATCCAAAATATAAACTTCCAATAGATTTGCCTTTCCCTCAACCGTGGGACGAGTCCCTATACTTGCAGCTCCAATGTATATCGGCTCATCTTCAAATTTTACTTTGACACAAAAAATTCCATTTATGGGAACGGCTCTATTCTTCAACTTTATGTTAATTGTTGGGAATCCTAGGGTTCTTCCCAATTGCTGCCCTTTTGTAACTCTTCCAAGAATTGAATAGCGTCGCCCCAGTACACGCTTTACTTTCTCAAACTTATTGCTTTGCAAATATTTTCGGATTAATGAACTACTAATACGAGCATTATCCTTTTCAACAACTGTATTAATGTGCGTTACAGAGACTCCATTTGATTCGCAGTATGTTTTCAGCAAAGCAATATCACCGATTCTATTTTTACCAAATCTAAAATCATCTCCTATAATAATATGCTTTGCATTCACGCCTTTTAATAATATTCTCTCAATAAAATCAACGGCTGATAACTCCGCTAAATTTTCATTAAAATTAAGCAAACAATAGTGATCCACGCCCAATGCTTTAATTAAATGGTATTTGCATTTAAAAGGAGTCAATAAAGGCACGTTTTTCTTTCCCTTGAAATATTGTGATGCCAAGGGTTGCATTGAAATTACACAAGAATCCAACTTATGCGTATGCGCACAATTAACAACCTTTGCAATCAAAGCTTGATGCCCCAAATGAACACCATCAAAATTACCAATGGTTACTACTGTTTTGGCAAGCAAAGGGTTTTGCTGTGGGTAACGGTTAAAATTCATCGATGAGCCAGGAGTCTTTTAATTTTTAATTTCATCACAAGCAAAGAGGCAAAAAACACCATAGCACCCACACTTATACAGCTAATCAATCGAAGAATTCGAACAGACCAAACTAATTCAGACCAGTCACCCAATTGTGCAACAATAAAATACAACGATACCGCCATCAAAAAACTAGCGACACTAATTTTAACTACGATACTCCAATCAATGACTCTTTTTGGTATGGCATTGACCTTTCTTAAGCCTCGGTATAACAAAAGTGTTTGCATCCAGCCCGAGGTAGCACTAGCCAATGCCAAGCCCACATGCAATGCAAAGAAATCTATAGACCACAGTATCGCCACAAACATTAAATTAAACACCATATTTGAAAACATGGTTATGATACCAATTTTAACAGGTGTTTTTGTGTCTTTGCGAGAATAATAAGCTGGAAGTAAAATTTTATTAATAATGAATGCAGGCAAAGCCAACATGTAAGCCATGACGCTAATACTTACCATTTGTGTCGAATGCTGATTAAATTCACCGTATTGGAACAAAGTAACAACCACTTCGCGAGCCAAAACAGTCAAACCTGTTGCAGCAGGAATAGCGATTAAAAACCCTAAGTTTAAAGCCCAACGCATCGTTTTTACAAATTCCACCTTATCTTCTTTTGCAAATTGTCGCGATAATGCAGGTAAAATAACGGTAGAAATTGCAATAGCAAAAATCCCCAGAGGAAATTCAAGCAACCTTTCCGATAGATACACATAAGTCACACTGCCAGCAACCAACCAAGTGGCAATAATAGTATCAAGCAAAACATTAATTTGAGCAACAGAAGACCCAAATAGAGTTGGAACCATTAACTTCATCACTTTTTTTACTTTTTTATCTTTGAAACCAAACTTAAATTTTGGAAACAAGCCCAATTTCAACAAAGCAGGAATTTGAACAAACAATTGCACAGCCCCAGCAATCAAAACACCAATTGCCAAAGATTTTTCAGGTATTTCAAAATTATCACGCAGATACAATACGCTCATTATCAATGACACATTTAATAGTATCGGAGTCGCTGCAGGTAAAGCAAATTTTTTGTGTGAATTCAAAATCCCACCCGCAAAAGCCACCATAACAATAAAGGGAAAATAAAATAAGGTGTATCGCAACCAACCAACAGCTTCATTGAAAACATCTGGCTTAGTGGCCTGCCAAGAAGGGGCTGTCAACCAAAGTACTTGTGGGGCGAATAACTCCATCAACATCCAGACAATTAAAACAATTGAAATGAGCGTCCCAGCAACCCGATCGATAAATTCCTTTAACACTGCTTTTGATTGTGTTGCTTTGATATCATTCAAAACAGGTACAAAAGCCATAGAAAATGAGCCCTCAGCAAACAATCTTCGCATAAAATTAGGAATACGAAACACCACAAAAAAAGCATCCGTCCATCCAGAAACAGCAAAAACAATCACTGTTACTTGATCACGAACAAAACCAGTGATACGTGATAATAAAGTAAAAAAACTGACAACCGCAGTCGATTTTAACAATCCCATTAAACAAAGAAACTCAAATAAACAGCGATGATTTTATTAAGAAAGCACTACAAATCCTATGTATTCTTTAAAATTAACTGCATTAACACTTGAAATATAGGATGATTATGAAATAACAGCCTCACAAAACTCTAAATTATTGACTATTTCACAGCAAATAGTGATAATACGCGGCTTAATTTTATCATAGCACTCAAATACCGATATAGAATCGCGAATAATGGTACATGTAGTTGATGTGCATAAGGAACTCACAAAAACCCAATACACCTCGTTGGTGATAAGGCTTTTTGAAAATTTCTTAGGCACATTAAGAACTTGTACTCACATTGTGATTTCTACATCGGGATTTGGGTAGTAATAAACCATACATATTGGAGAAATAAATTGGCTAATTCAGCACAAGCAAGAAAACGCGTAAGACAAGCCGCAAAAAGACGCATTCACAACATGAGCATTCGTTCCGATGCTAGAACATATATTAAAAATGTTGTTAAAGCGATTGAAGCGGGTGACAAAAAACAAGCTCAAGAACTTTATAATAAAATGATACCTATTGTTGACAAAGTTGCCAACAAAGGCATCTTTCATAAAAACAAAATTGCCAGACATAAAAGCCGCCTAAACAGCAAAATCAAGGCAATGGCTTAAACCTTTGTGATTTTACAGGTTCAGAAAATTTCTTGAGTATCAACATCCAACTTGATACTCAAGAAAAAACATTGGATATTACTTAATTTTGCAAAAAAACCTCTTTTTTTGTAAAAAAAGCAAAAAACAGGACTCTGTTCACAGTTTTCTAACCACTTTTGTCATATACTACAAGCACATTTAATCAAACAAGCAATTATTATGAGTTTCATCGATAAAATACAAGCAAATCAAGTCAAAGTAGGCATGTACATATGCAAGCTTGATAGACCTTGGTTAGAAACTCCTTTCCCTTTTCAGGGATTCTATATTCGAACAAAACACGAAATTGCTGATGTTCAACGTTTTTGCCAACACGTATTTATTGACGGAAAAAAAGGCGTACAAGCTTACAAAGAATCGGAAATTGCAAAAGCTTCGCCATTATTAGTTAAGGAAAAAAAATCAAAGTCTAGACATGTTTCAAAAAAAGACTTAAAAAAAGTTTCTGTTAGTATTGGACGTTATGAAGCACAAACCAAATCATTCAAAAAAGAAATCCACAACGCTAAAGCTTTGTTTGCAGACCTTGCAAAATCAGTTGAAGAAATTAGTTTTAGTATTCGAGTTGGAAAAAAGCTAAACATCTCTGAAGCCAAATTACTAACAAAGTCAGTTGTCAGTAGTGTCATAAAAAACCCAAACACAATGATTTGGTTAAGTCGATTAAAAGACAAGGGCGACTATACTTACAATCACTCTTTACGCTCAAGCATATTAGCCACTGTTTTTGGTCGTTATTTGGGACTTGCTGAAGAAGATTTAATTTCCTTAGCTACAGGTGTCCTTTTAGCAGATATCGGCAAAACCAAAATCAATAGAAGCCTCTTAAACAGTTCAGAAAAACTGAGTGGTTCAGATAAAATTTTGTTAAAAAGCCATGTCGAACTCGGCGTGGAAATGCTGGCTTCTGAAAAAAACATAGATCATTCTACTTTAGTTATCGTAGAAACACATCACGAAAGATTTAACGGAACAGGTTATCCTTACGGACTTGTCGGCGCAGAAATTCCTTATTTTGGGCAAATTGCAGGATTGGTTGATGTATTCGACGCTATCACAAATGAAAAGTCTTACGGCAAACAATTAACACCAGCTCAAGCCATGGATTGGTTATACGGACAACGTGACAAACTATTTTCTAGTGAATTAATCGATGGATTTATTCAATCCATTGGATTGTATCCTGCTGGAACAATTGTTGAATTAACTGACGAATCTATTGGTTTAGTTGTTTCGCACAATCCAGAAAAACGCTTAAGACCTGAAGTGCTTCTTTTAAAAGACAGTGATAAAAACAATATAAACTCCAGTAAAACTATAGACTTATCAAAAAGGGCTTTCATGTCAAAAGTTGACAGACCAATGGTTCGTAAAGCAATTTTACCTCAAATGATGAATTTGACAGGTGAAAAGATTTCTCTTGCCCTGCAAAACAACAAAAAAGTCCGCAAAGCTTTATTTGGTTAATTTCAAAGCTAATTTTTTTGTTAGTTGCCTAATTCACTATAATATCCTCTTTACAAAGCTATTGCTAAACAGATACTCTTTTATCAATTGCAATCTAGGACAAGTACCTAAGCCACTATTTACATCACAGTTTGGCAAAAATCTCAATTTATTCTCTCCGCATATAATTATCCAAAGGAGTGTTGGAGTATAATATCACCAAACTTTACAGCCTAAATAGCAATGAAAACTTACATAAACCTTTTAAATGTAATACTGAATGAAGGAACAAGAAAAACAGATAGAACTGGAACAGGGACTCAAAGCATATTTGGACATCAAATGCGTTTTGATCTACAAAAAGGCTTTCCTTTAGTCACAACTAAAAAACTTCATTTAAAATCCATAATTCACGAGCTACTCTGGTTTTTAAACGGCGATACAAACATCAAATACTTGCAAGATAACGGCGTTAGAATTTGGAACGAATGGGCCAATGATAATGGTGATCTTGGTCCCATATATGGACATCAATGGCGTTCCTGGCCAAGCAAAAACTCACATTCTATTGATCAAATTTCTCTAATTATTGATCAACTCAAAAACACACCAGACTCCAGAAGAATCCTAGTTAATGCATGGAATGTTGGAGAAATTGAACAAATGGCCTTGCCTCCTTGTCACTGCTTGTTTCAATTCTATGTTGCCGAAAATAAACTTTCTTGCCAATTATACCAACGAAGCGCAGATGTATTTTTAGGCGTGCCTTTTAATATCGCTTCTTACGCTTTATTAACCATGATGGTTGCTCAGGTTTGTGATTTAGAACTGGGTGATTTTGTACACACTCTTGGCGATGCCCATCTCTATTCCAATCACATCGAACAGGCTAAATTACAAATCGAAAGAGAGGTCTATGCATTACCTCAAATGAATATTAATCCCAATGTTAAAGACATCTTTTCATTTTCATACAAAGACTTTAACCTAGAGAACTACCAATTTCACCCTCATATCAAAGCAAAAGTAGCCATATAATCAATGCCGAATCAAACGATAACATTTATTCTAGCGATGGATGAAAACAATCTTATTGGAAAAGAAAACGGACTTCCTTGGAAACTTCCTGCAGATTTAAAGTACTTTAAAAAGCAAACATTACATAAAACAATAGTGATGGGAAGAAAAACCTGCGAATCACTTCCTTTCGCCCTTCCACACAGAAAAAATATCGTATTAACCCGCAATAAAAACTTTTCCAGAAAAGGTTTCGAGAATATCCACGACTGTAACGAAATATTACATGGCAATAATGAAATCATGGTCATTGGCGGTTCTGTAATATATCAACTGCTTATGCCTCATGCTAAAAAACTTCTTGTGACGAAAATACATCATAAGTTTGAAGGAGACACCTATTTCAGTTGGGACTCAGAGAAATGGATCGAAAGTAAAAGAATAGATTGTTATAAAGATGAAATTAATGAATATGATTATAGCTTTATTACATATATACCCAAATCTCGATGAAGGCGATACACTTCTACACAACCTTTGATACATTTAGAACACAAGCCTCTAGGAGCTTGTCCAAGAATAGAAATTTACTGCGAAAAAGTTGAAATTGGACAGTTTTTCACCTAATTCTCGTTAAATAGCCGTACTATTCGCCTCAAATTAGGCAAAAACCTGTCTCAATTTAACTTTCTCTCGCTACAATCGCTATTCTCGGACAAGCTCCTAAGGCATAAAAAAAACCAGATTTACATCTGGTTTTTTTTATGCCTAAATTGCGATTCTATATCGGGATTTGGGTTATAGATATTACGCTTATTTTATCAATCTAAATCAACTGAAGACCTAGTTTTAGAACGTCTTTTGCGTTCTTTTGCTCTATATTCTTTCATGCAACTGTCTTGATCGTACATAACACAAGCTAAATAGTCAGTAGCCTCAATCAAAACTGCACGAATAGCTTTTCCGGTTGGTGTTTTCTTCTCTCCACCCAAAGCACCACCAAAGCCACCACGGTGCAAACCAATAGACATGCCACCACTTTTAGCTGTAGCCTCTACTGTTCTTGCGTATTCTACCTCTCCAGTTGTTGCATTAATAACACGAATATCAATACCCATGGATACCGTTGACTTTTTGCCACCCAATGAGATACCTTTAAAACTGAAGCCACCCCCTTTACTACCTGAGGCCTCAAAATTAGAAACAGAACCTGTAATTAAATACTGAGCACCTGTTATTTTGCCCATTTTCGCAGCAGAATTTTTTGATACACGTCCTGACGCTCCCAAGTCTTGTTCTGACAAAACGCTGTTCAATTTTTTTCTTTCTACAACTTTAAAAACACCTGTACCCAATAACTCATTAGACAGCATGTCGCTTAACTCTCTTCCTACACCATTTTGCCACCATGGGGCAGAGGTCTCATTTTTAAATTCCAAAACAGCTACAACAGGCCTGTCATCTCTTGCAATTACTACGGATGATAAAAGAGACAAAACCAAAACATACATTATTTTCTTCATAAAAGTTCCCCAAATATTAAATTTTCTGTAATTAATTGTTACAATCTTAACCGATTTAATTACGAAGATAAACCCTTTAATATGGATAATTCCAAACTTGATAGTCTCCGCCAAAACCTTGATAATATCGATGAGCAAATTATAAGTTTGTTGGCTGAACGGCAAATGAATGTTGATGCCATTGGTTCTGTGAAACTAAACACACAATCCCCAACCAGAGATTATCAAAGAGAGAAGCAAGTCATTGATAATATTACTAAATATGCAGAAAATAAAAATGTAGATCCTGAAATTGCCAAGCAAATATTTACTCTTATTATTAAAACTTCTTTGGAAAAACAGGAAAATCAAAAAATAAACACCTCTGGTTATGGTACAAAAAAATCCGCTTTAGTGATTGGTGGCAATGGCAAAATGGGACAATGGTTCAGCCGTTTTTTAAGCAATCAAGGGTTCAATGTGGATATTTCAGATATTAATGCCGCAAATGCCACTGAAATTATTGACTATAAAACCTCAAAACTACACTACGAGTATATTATTGTCGCCGCTCCAATCGCCGCAAGTGTTGAAATTTTACAAGATTTAGCCTTGCTCAAACCCAAAGGAATTGTTCTGGATGTCGGGTCGATAAAAAGCCCATTGAAACTTCCCTTAATGCAACTGGCGGATTCTGGCACCAAAGTAGTTTCTATTCATCCCATGTTTGGCCCTGGAATTAAATTACTTTCCAACAAACATGTTATCTTCATAAATCTTGGAGACAGTGAATCGGTAAAAAAAGTCAAAGAATTGTTTAAACCAACAATGGTCGAACAAATTGATATGCAACTCGAAGATCATGACCGTCTCATCGCCTATATCCTAGGCCTTTCTCATGTCATTAATATTGCATTTATGTCTGTTCTTGCCGAGTCTGGTGAGGCCGCTGAAACCTTAGCAAGATTATCAAGTACAACCTTTGATGCTCAATTATCAATCAGCCAAAATGTTGTTGAAGAAAACCCGCATCTCTATTTTGAGATTCAAAAATTAAACAATTATTCAAAATCAACTCTGAATGCTCTGAGCGATGCCGTACAACGCATTATAACAGTCATAGACAATGACCAAGAGCAAGCTTTTGTCAATATCATGCATAAAGCACAGGAATACAGTCTTAACAAACACCCTCTAGAGTCTTCCTGATCCCGACAAGTGCACTCTTTATAATGGTTAGTTAGGCTTCTATTCCGCTATTTGTAGAAATTTTCTGATACCGTTACCTGAATTTTCCTACAAAAGTAGATCATTTTTCCTATTTTAATTTCCTCTATATTAATTAAAATCAACACTGATCTATTACAAACGAGGAAAATCATGAGGAAAAATAAAGGATATACACTAATCGAGTTAGGCATTACACTAACAATCAGCTCACTACTATTGGGCTATGCCTTGCCATCCTTTTATCAACTTAAATTGAATAAATACATGGATGCAGAAAGAAACAGGCTTTCCCACTCCCTGCATTTTGCCAGAAATTACGCTGTGAACCACCAAATACAAGTGATTGTTTGCTCTAGCCTCTCCGCTAATGACTGCGATAATAAATCCAATTGGTATGAAGGTTGGATTGTCTTTACAGACAGCAATCGCAATAGAAAATTTGATGGAGATGATAAATTGCTTCAAGTTGAAGATGCCATGATGAAAGACATCAAAGCCACATCATCTTTGTATCGTCAGAAAATTCGTTACAATAGCATGGGATTTTCCCCCGCGACAAATCTTTCTATCAATTTTTGCGATGAAAGAGGTTCTGAATTCGCCAAATCCATCATTTTAAACAACGCAGGAAGAATAAAACAATCTAAACCAATATCCAACAATGTCTGTGAATAGAGTTTTATTGGAGGTAAAATAGACTTTTACTTACAAACACTCTATTTTATGCACTATTTGCTTAGTTTCGACCCAGTACTCCTTGACTTGGGAATTGTGAAAATTCATTGGTATGCTATCACCTATTTGATTGGCTTTGCTCTGTTTGTATTATTGGGCAACTACCAAGTTAAGCTGGGTAACACTTCGTGGACAAAGGAACAGGTATCGGACTTTTTATTCTACGGAGCCTTGGGTGTAATTTTGGGAGGGAGAATTGGCTGGGTTCTGTTTTATTCAGACACTTCACTTGTTGATGATCCTTTTTTGCCTTTTAAGGTCCAAGGAGGCGGCATGTCATTCCACGGCGGTCTCGTCGGTGTTATTATAGCTATGGCCTATTTCAAGATAAAAACTAAAAAAGGCTTTTTTGAAATTGCTGACTTTGTTGCCCCGCTTAGTGCTTTAGGAATCGGCTCAGTACGCATTGGTAATTTTATTAATGGTGAGCTTTGGGGGCGACTTACTAACAAATCTTGGGGCATGATATTTCCTGATTCTCTTCCCCCACACTTATGGAACAAACCCATAGAAACACTTCAGAGTTTGAATCAACAAGGATTACTGGATGCTTATGCTAGGCACCCATCTCCACTGTACGAAGCCTTTTTAGAAGGACTAATAACCTTTATCATTGTTTGGGTTGTTGCCAGAAACTTCAAACGCAAAGGACTAGCCTCAGGGACTTTCTTGCTCTGTTATGGTTTGTCTCGGTTTGCAGTAGAGTTCTTTAGAGAACCCGATGCCAACCGAGGATTCATTGCTTTTGATTGGATGACTATGGGACAAATATTAACACTGCCCATACTTTTCTTTGGACTTATATTCATCAGTGGCATTCTCACAAAAAATTCTCCTAAAAAGAACAATGTCTAAAAAAAAGAGCACTTATAGAAAGAAAATCTATATGATTTTAGAGCGAGAATCTCACTCTAAATTTGCAGAGTTAATTCATTATTTACTTATGGCTCTGATATTAATTACCGTTATTGCAGTAATCTTAGAAAGTGATATTGAGATATACCAACGCCATCAATCTTTGTTTTGGACATTGGAATTAATCTCTCTGGTTGTCTTCACAATAGAGTACCTATTGCGAGTCTGGTCCAGTGCAGAAATAAAAAAATACAACTCTTGGCGCGGAAAAATTAAATACATACTAACTCCCATGGCTTTGATTGACTTAATGGCCGTTCTTCCCGTTTGGTTTGGTTTTTTTATCTATCGTGATTTAATGATATTACGCGGCTTGCGATTGATACGCGTTTTTAAATTAACTCGCTATTCTCGCTCCATGAATTTACTACTTTCTGTCTTAAAACAAGAAAGTGCTAACATTTTTTCTGCTTTCTTTGTGTTATCTATATTGATAATTCTTGCCGCCACAGGCATGCATTTGGTTGAATACGACAACCAACCCGAACAGTTTGGCACCATACCCAAAGCCATTTGGTGGGCAACTGTCACATTAACAACTGTCGGTTATGGTGATGTTGTGCCCATTAGTGCGACAGGCAAAATTTTTGGGATTATCATTCTCTTATCTGGTATAGGAATGGCAGCCCTACCCGCTGGTATATTAGCCTCAGGCTTTACTAAAGAAATCAACCGCCGCAAAGAGAAATTCAGGCATCGTGTCATCAATTATCTTTCTGATGGTATTTTAGACAAAAGTGAAAAGACCAAACTGCAAAAACTAGCTCATGAATTAGCCATATCCAATCAAGAAATGAAATCAGTTATCTGGGAGATAAAAAAAATGCAACTCAAAGTCACCGAATTAACTTGTCCTCACTGCCAGCAAATTATTGAGGTTGAACATTATTCCGACCATATAAATATGAAAACCAATAAAAAACCTCGCTCCAATTAAATTGAAGTGAGGTTTTGTAACAATACACTTTCCCAATCTGAATTTAAGAATCAAGTGTTTTTAACCACTCATCAAATAAAGGCATTAGGTACAAAAAATTAGTATTTCTATACTGACGCGCAGGACGCTTAGAAAGCCTAAGTTTACGATTGCTTAAGTTAACATCCCCTTGTTTAACAAGTTTATTATTCTCATCAAACAATTGATAGTTAAATTCCAGTGTCACACGATCAGACTCATTAACGACACGAACGGCTTCGCTATTAGGGTTAACATAATTGCCTCGTGTATCAATGTTATTGCCAGAATACACAAAGGTTCCTGCCATATCAATATCACTAATAACCAACTCTAAATGCTGACCTTTTGCTAAGGATTTCTTAGCAGATTTTGCAAATAATTCTGGCAGTTCTCGCATAAGCCTTTCACGGCTGATTTTTGAATTATTCTGTACAGATTTGAAATCAGTATATTTTTCGGGATGCTCAAACTTTACTTTTACGACATTTTGCTCTTCTGCAAAGACACTAGCACTAAAGAACAACACCAAACTAATAGCCATGGCTTTAAAAATTTTCATGGTAAATCCTCAATAATAAATTTATGAAACGACTCAGTGTAATTAGGATGACAAAGTTAATTTACACAGAATGATTGCCATCATTGTAATAAAGCAAGATGAACAGACAATGAATTGTGCAGACATTATATCTCATAAGCAAGCTTTTTTGACTGACTTCAAATCCCAATTTAATTTTCATTAGAAGTCATAAAATGCTACAATAAATCCAAAACTAAAAAGAGGACTGCTGCATGGCATTATCAAAAAACGAAATTGAAGGCAATTTCAAAGATTTACACAAACCACTCAACCCCCAACAAGCCTTAGAAGAATCCGACAGATGCCTGTATTGCTATGATGCTCCTTGCATACAAGCCTGCCCAACATCAATCGACATCCCCACCTTTATTCATCAAATTCGCTCTGATAACAGCAAAGGAGCGGCATTGACAATTTTGGCAGAAAATATCATGGGTGGTAGTTGCGCCAGAGTCTGTCCAACTGAAGTCTTATGCCAAGAAGCCTGTGTGCTCAATACATCTCATCAACAAGCTGTTGAGATTGGACTTCTGCAACGCCATGCCGTTGATGAGCTCATGGAAAAATCATCTCAATACCCGTTTCAACGAGCAGAATCAACAGGTAAAACTATCGCCATTATTGGTGCTGGACCTGCTGGTTTATCCTGCGCTCATCGCCTTGCCTTGCTAGGCCATGATGTCACAATTTACGAAGCCAAAGACAAAGCTGGAGGCTTAAACGAATACGGTCTTGCTCAGTACAAAATGACCGATGACTATGCCCAACGCGAAGTAGATTTTATCAAAAAAATAGGTGGAATCAGTATTAAAAACAATCAGAAATTAGGTGTAAGCATTTCCCTTGAGGCGCTAAAAGAAAGCTACGATGCAGTATTTATCGGCATTGGACTCACCTCTACTTATTCACTAGGTTTAGAGAACGAACAGCTATTAGGCGTTGAAGATGCTGTAGATTTTATCGAAAGAATCAGGCAAAGCCAAGATAAATCCAAGCTCAAAGTGGGTAAAAATGTAGTCGTGATCGGCGCAGGAAACACCGCTATTGATGCCGCTGTCCAAGCAAAAAAATTAGGCGCAAAAAACGTAAGCTTAGTTTATCGACGTGGACAAGAGCATATGAGTGCAACCCAGTACGAAATTAATTTAGCCAAAAGCAACGACATCATTATTAAAACATGGTCTGCTCCAATTAAAATCAAAGGCAAGAAAAAAGTCAAAGCAGTAAAATTTGCCCAAACTAAAATCAAAGACAAAACACTACAGATGACCAACAAATCCTATCAAATAAAAACCGACCATCTATTAAAAGCCATCGGCCAAAAACTTGATAACTCAAGTCTAGCAACACTAAAGACAGACAAAGGAAAAATCACCGTAGATGAGAACTACCAGACAAGTAGCGCTGGCGTTTTTGCGGGAGGAGATGCTATTCAATCAGGAGAAGATTTAACCGTGCAAGCCGTAGAAGATGGCAAACAAGCCGCAATAGCTATCGACAAATATTTAAACGGAGAAGGATAATGGCCATTCAAAAGAACAATCTTAAGTGCAACATAGCAGGAATCGAAAGTATCAATCCCTTTTGGCTGGCTTCTGCTCCTCCCACGGACAAATACATTAATGTAGTACGTGCTTTTCAAGCTGGCTGGGGTGGTGTTGTCTGGAAAACATTGGGAGAAGACCCCGCAGTCGTTAATGTCTCTAGTCGTTACGGCATCCATAAAAACCGTAATCACATTGTTGGTATGAATAATATCGAACTTATCAGTGATCGACCCTTGCAAACTAACTTGGATGAGATCATTCGTGTCCGCAAAGAATGGCCCAACAGAGTCATTATTGGTTCCATGATGGCCGTAATTGAAGAACGTGCTTGGAAAGAATTAGCGATTAAAATAGCTGCAACAGGCGTTCAAGGTCTGGAGCTAAACCTCGGTTGCCCTCATGGCATGTGCGAACGCGGCATGGGTTCTGCCATCGGCCAAGTTCCTGAAATGGTCGAAAAAGTCACCCGCTGGGTCAAAGATGTGGTCGATATACCCGTTTTTACTAAACTAACACCCAATATTACAAACATTTTATGGTCGGCCGAAGCGGCTCAAAAAGGCGGTTGTGATGCCGTTGCTCTGATTAACACAGTAAACTCCATTACTTCTGTTGATTTGGATAAAATGGCACCGACTCCAACAGTCGATGGCAAGGGCACACATGGTGGCTATTGTGGAACAGCAGTCAAACCCATCGCCTTAAATATGGTCGCCGAAATCAAACGTAACACCGATACCAAGGACTTAAAAATATCAGCCATTGGCGGCATAGAAACATGGAAAGATGCTGCTGAGTTTATCGCATTAGGTGCTCACGGGTTACAAGTCTGCACTGCAGCCATGCTCTATGGTTTTCGAATCATAGATGACATGATTGCAGGTCTAAGTGCATGGATGGATGAAAAAGGTTACAAAAGTCTCGATGATTTCCGCGGTTTAGCCATAGCCAATACCGTCGATTGGAATGATCTTAATATGAATTTCGATAGCAAAGCTAAAATCGACCAAGACTCTTGCATCGAATGTGGTCGTTGTCATATCGCTTGTGAGGATACCAGTCACCAAGCAATTACTTTTGATGTTTCTGCTGATGGTAAACGCACATTTACCGTTATCGATGATGAGTGCGTAGGTTGTAACCTCTGTCAACATGTATGCCCTGTGCCTGCATGCATAGAAATGGTTGAGGTTGATAATGGCCTTGGATACATGAACTGGAGCAATAATCCGTTGAATCCTATGAATAAATAAAGGGTTAGAGTTACAGATTTAAAGCTTATAATTGCTAGCTATTCAACGTAGTTTTGTTAACTTATTTTTAAACAGTAAAAAACGCGTTGAATTTCAACTTAGCAAATACCAATACAGGAAAAATATGAAAACATTCAAATTATTTGTTTTAGCAATCTTAGCTTCTTTGTCTGGTTTTATTATTCATGTGGTTAGTGTTGAATGGTTGCCAAGCTGGATTGCAAGTCAAATGAATGGAATTGAAATTAAACCTTCTTGGGCTGTTCGTTATGTTGCAGCTGCAACATCTGTAGAATATGGAATAGCGACTGTTATTCTTTACTCCTTGGTGAGAGAAAGAATCAACAAAGCTGGATTAATAAAAGCATCATTACTGCTATCCGCATTATTATTAGCTTTAGACGCACTGTTAATTCGACAACCCTTAATGGACTTCCTGGTCGGCAACCCAATTCATGTTGTCTTAGTACAAAATTTATTTAAATGGTTCACACCAATTGCCTTATCATTTATTGTTGTTTTTGGTTACGAGTATATTAACCAGAAAAAATAATTGATAAGCATATCTCGGCAAAGTAGTTACGTTCGAACTAAAGACTTAGGGAGCAGAGCTTCAATTTGCTGCATGACATCCAATCGATCAATCAAATCACAAACGTAATCCAATTTATCCGTTTCAATCACCAAAACCTTACTGAGCTTGTAACTCCCAATCCAACTAGTATAGAGTTTATCCAAGCGCCTCAAGTACGATAATGGAATGCCTTGTTCCATTTTACGACCACGAATTTTAATACGTTTGCGAATGGTTCTTATCGAACATTTCAGGTATATCATCAAATCAGGTGGTTTTATCGAGGCTATAATATTTTTGTAAAACTCATGGTAAGTTTGCCAATCACGATCGCTGATTTGTTTCATTTGATGCAATGCCGTTGCAAATATTTCCACATCTTCAAAAATGGTTCTATCTTGCACAACAACACCTTGGGTCAGATCTACTTGTTGATGAATTTTGAACTTATTACTCAAAAAAAACAATTGCGAATGAAAGGCCCAGCGTTTCATGTCCGTATAAAAATCTTCCAAATAGGGGTTTTCATCATTGGGTTCATAAAAAGGAGTAATCGCATAGGTTGAAGTAAGAAACTCGACCAATGAAGTTTTTCCGGCTCCAATATTCCCAGCTATTGCAATAGTTTTACTCACCGTCATGCTAATTTTCTGAAGCTTGTTTCTTTTCAAAAGCCGAATTCAAGGGTACGCCAATCCACGATTCAAAAATGCGTTTCTGTAATTTTGATGGAGACTCCAATGCCATGATTTCAAATTTTTCGGCCGGAGAAGTTGCCGGTTTAATTTGTGTTTGTTTGAGTTTACCCTGACTAAAATAGTGCAACAAATACGATTCGTTTGTACTGAGGTTTTCTAAATGTTTTTCAAAGTTTTCGCTGGTGACTTGATAATTATCCAAAGCAACAATGATATCTCCCGCATTGAGTCCAGCATTCCACGCTGGACCACCTTGGTTTAATACGACAATTTCCACCAAGCCTTGCTGGTCTTTGACACTCAATCCAAGAGTCACACCTTCCCCTTCTTCTACGGCTTTAATTTTCAAACCATAATACTTGAGCAGTTCATCAAAGTTGATTTCAACCGTGCCTTCCACGTAGTTTTGCCAAAAATCATTAAAATCTGTACCTGTGAGTACTCTGAGGATTGTTTTTACGTCATGACTGCTGTAACCCTGTTTATCATTGGCAAATTTCTGATACAAAAGAGCATGCAAATCCTCCAAACTTCTCTTATTCTTAGTCGCTTGTCTGATTTCTTTATCCAACAACCATGAAACCAAAGAACCTTTTAAGTAGATGCTAACAGTAGAATTGTGACGTCTGTTGGTGTCATTAACAAACCAAGTATCAAAACTTGATTGAGCTAAACTCATCACCTTCCGACCTGGTTTGTGCTTAAACTCATAGATGTCTTCTGCCATAACTTCAAAATAATCCTTAACGCTATAAATTTTGGCTCGTACGGCAAAAAGATTATCAAAATAACTGGTACTGCCTTCGGCCATCCAAAATAAATCTGAATAGTTTTCACTGTCATAGTTGTAGGGTGATATCCCAGAAGGTCGATAGGATTTTACATTCCATGTATGAACAAACTCATGAGCAGTAGTGGCCATGACTTTTCGATAATTTTTATCTGGAGCAAAACCAAATCGATTGGTATGAATAACAGTTGAATTCACATGCTCGGTGGCTCCTCTCAATTTATCACCGACATGATACATATAGACATAGCGTTTAAAAGGAAAGGTTTTCCAAATAGCTTTGGCCTGATAGTGCAGACGGCTAATATCCGTTTTAATACGTTCCCGATCAAAATTTCCCTCTCCCCAAATAACAATTTCGTACAATTGCTCTTCGACTTGAACCGAATCATAACTATGGATACCTGATTCAATGGGAGAGTCAACCAAGTGATCGTAGTTATTGGCGATAAATTGATGCTGCCCCGTGCTTTCCAAGCCAGAAATTGACTGCCAATTATTTGGCACTTGCAATTTTAGCGTTAAAGCTTTATTCCGTTGGCTTTCCGAATACATAAAAACGCCACTGGCATCCAAAAATGCATGAGTCTCATCAATATGGCTGACACGATTTCTTAATTGGTTAGCATAAACTTCATATTCTAGCTGAACAATCCCTGGAGAATTAAGAAATATTTTCCACGTATTTTTATCAACTTTGTGCCAACTTAAGACATTGTTTTGAGCATCTACAGCCTTAAAAAAACGAATATTTTTAGCGAGGTCTAAAATTTGATACTTGCCTGTTCGCCAAACGGGCAACTTTACTTCAATAGCTTTTGTAGAGACATCAGAAAATCTAATAGTAACATTAGCCAAATGGTGTTTAGCATCAGTAACCTGCAAAAAATACTGATTGTGTGAGCTATCAAGAGCCTGGCTCTGACCAACAAATAACAAGGATAAAAGAAGTGTAGAAAATAAGCCAAGTCTCATAAAACGCACATCACTAATTAGAAAATCAAATCATAGCAAACCACCAAGCATAACTCAATAAATCCTTATCACTATCCTCTCCCTGTAGGAATCCATAGGAACTTGTCCAAGAACAGAAAATCTACTACAGAAAAGCTGGATTTGGTGCTATTTCCCCCTGATTCTCGTTAAATAGAGTGAGGTGATGAAGTTTTTTGAGGGTTTCTTAGGCGCATTAAAGACTTGTACTCTCATTGTGATTTTCTATATCGAGATTTGGGTTAGACATTTTAACTGCGCTGTTTCAATGGTCAGTTTTGGATTTCCTGCCTTTCCCTTATCAAGCACAAGGCTAAAAGTATTTTATTATACTAAATCTTAGCTTGGATTTGTTAGCAAGAATTGATCTGTTCTTTGAACCTTCCAAATCTACAACTCAAATTTCATTCTTGTTAAGTTTCAGTATCACTATTGCTCATTAAATCAGGTAAGTTGTTGCTAAATTCTTCGATATATTTAATGATTTGTTTTTTAACTACACTCCATTCTGATTCTGATATGTTCTTAAAATCAATAGGCTTAAAGTTTACTAGTGGAAATGATTTATGTACTGTATAGTGCACTTCAGCTAAAGGATCTGTTATAATTATTCCATTATCAAAAGCAGCAACTGCAAAATTACTTTTAATGCCTAAAAAACTTCTCGTAAACAAGCCGTAGCTTTCTGTATAAAAATCTGTACAATTGCTCATTCCACATTGGAAAAAGGCAACAGTCTTGGCACTACTAAAATAAATTGCACTTTTTATACCTAATCTTTGTAAAGTGTTATAGGTTTCTGTATATTTTGGATTGATTTTCCACTGATTGTCTTTTGCAATCAAAATTTCTTTGAGAGCCTGATAGGAGGTATTCGTTTCTTTTAGGTTAATTACATTGTAACCCTTATCTCTTAAGCTTTTAGTGATAGTATTATAAGCAAATGCTTCCAAGTTCCATTTGTATGGGTAGGTTTTTTCAGAGTTATTGAAAATAGTAGTTCCTATTAAAGTATGAGTTAGTTTTTCAGGAATATCTATTAATACTCCAATAGATTCGCCTGGTTTAACCTTGAAATTAGGGTTCTTAGGAATTGTTGTACATCCAGTAACAAAAAGAATTAGAATTAATATTGTAAGTTTCATTTTTAGCGCCAAGTTGTTAGTCGTTTGTGATTCTATTTTAATTTTACTATACTGTTTCAGCAAGTTCAATTGCTCTTATCAATTGGTAAGTTATAAAATACTAACTGTTATTTTTATTAAGGAAGAAAAAAAAAGAAAACCCATGAAAATCAATAGGAGAAATCAAGACACCCATCCTATTTAATTATTAAAAAGTCCTAAAATCAGAACACCAATTTATTTCTGCAACAGAAAACAGTGCTATCATGTATTTTCGGCAAACAAAATATGCTTTCAATCAAAACCACTGTTGGGGCAGTGCCTTGCACCTTCTCGCCTTTGTTAACACCCAAACCCTTATTTCCATTGCAAAGGATCAATTCGATAATACTTTTTTAATTGCTGATACAACTCAGGGTGCTTTTTCGATAACTCACGGGGTTGTTCAATAAAATGCTCGGTAATGACTGCAAAAAACTCAGCTGGATTGGTCGCTCCGTATTTGTTTAGCAGGCTTTTTTTACGCATCTTCATTTTAAATTTTAAGGCTTTAAACTCTTTGCCTAAAACACGACTCCATTCTTTAATATTATTGTACTGAAGTATTGGTAAACCATCACTTGGACCGTTCTCCTGATCCAACTGATGAGCAAACTCGTGCAAGACAACATTCTCTCCGTCCTTAATGTTTGCTGCTCCCTGCTTAGAATGCACCCAAGAGAGTACAATAGGTCCTCGGCTCCAGGATTCTCCCAAGCGTGCTTTGTGTTGCCCTCCTTCTGGGTTAACACTGGTAAAAGCACTGGGGTATATCAAAATATTGCTTAAATGAGGATAATAGTTTGTTTTACGGTTCAACAATAACAAGCAAGCTTGAGCTGCTATCACTACACGAATAGTATCATCGATTTTAACACCGTTATAACCGACAAATGTTTTCTCGGCTAAAAATATTTGCATATGACCTTGCAATTGGCGGCGTAGATCTTGTGGTAATTTCATATAGAGAGGAAAACCAGACTGCAGTATTTTTACCCAAGCATCTGGAAAAGGAGTTTTGTACAGACGTGCCCTTCTCCTTCTCTTTGGAATCTTGGAAATATGGACAAATAGTGGTAGGCTAACAAGGATAAGAATAAAAATAATGGTAGGTGATAGATTCATTGGTGTATTTTAACGGCTAAAATTTAAAAACCCAATAGACATAACAAAAACCATTCAAAATTTTGTTACAATATAAGTCTTCAATATAAGGAGACTATCTAAATGAAATTTGTATGTATTCTAACACTGATCGTGTTTAATTTAAGCTTTACCGCAAAGGCCAATGACGGCAAGACAATAAAGTTGACCCGAACCATTTCACAATTGGTCACTGATAAAAACAAGCAGGTAATGACACTTAGTGAAAACGGCAGTTTATCCATTACTTTCCCTCAAGGTTCAACGCTGTTCAAAAAACCTATCCAGTCAACTCTTGCTAACAAAAACCGAACCATTGAAGAAGCATTTGACTTAATTAACACTTCATGGACAAGCTCTGGGATTAAAAATTCGGTAAACAATGCCAAATCAAACAAGCAGAATTCACTGTTTTATAGTTCTGATCCTGATTTTTTTGAATTGTCGTTGCAAGAAGATGGTATAGAATTGTGGAAAATAAGCTTTAATAATAGAGATGAAATAAAACATTTAGCTCCAAATAATCAAAATTTATTTCAATTGAACCAACTGTTAAATAGTCTTAACGAAATAGCTGGAAATGCAACTATCCAAGCTATTAAGGAGTTAAAAAAATGAAAGTTCTTATCGCATTTGTCGCAGTCTTATATTCACACGCCTTATTCGCTGGAGCCTTTGTTTTTGCTGGAGATAGCAATGGTGTGAATCGTATCACTCATCCCCAAGGATTCAGTTTAAGCAACAATCCCCAACTGAATGTCACCGTTTGCATAGATCCAACAGGTTCAGAAACGACGCAACTCGAAACTTCGGTTCGTAATATTGTCAACACATGGAACCAATTAAACACCGCTTCTCCCAACTTAATCTCAGGAGGCAGTAATAATATCCCTTCAGGGAAAATTGATTGGGAGTCCGTCACTCTCCATGAAGTGGGTCATTGTCTGGGCTTATCCCATCCAAATTTAGGCTCACAATCAAGCAATGGAGTCAGTGGTTCTGATACCGACTTCACCCAAAGCACCCAAGGAGCTGATAACAGTTATGATATAGGCATCGCTGGTGCTGGCACTGACGGTATTAAAGGCTCAAACGATGATCAACGTGACGATGATGTCAATTTACATTGGTTTAACAAGGGCATCAACAACCCATTTGTTGCTACTCTGCCTTATGATTCAAGCAACTATTCAAGAGATATCAATGACTTGCCCAATTCCCATAGCTATGTGGCTAACGCCGATCGCAGTGTTGGTTCTAGCTTAGGATTTTCAAATACTGAAGCGGTTATGCAACAAGGCTCTTTTTTTGACGAAGATCAAAGACAATTGGCTATTGATGATGTAGCCACTCTTAGCCTTGGCATGAGTGGTATCGATGTGACAGCAAATACAGCCGATGATTATACTGTTAATGTTATTTATGGTGGTGTTGCCTCAGGCGGAGATTGTGATATCAACATCAAGCATGATCCCACTTATTCTGGGTTGGCCGTCTGTTCTACTGGCGGACAATTTCTAGATTCCACCCATATTGTTATAACCACAGCTAATATTCGAATTGGCGCGAGTTTCGATTGGTTTTATAATACTGTTCCTAATGGTAACGATTTAATATTTAGCAACGGTTTTGAATAAGTTTTCCAACAATAAAAGCCGATTTTTAAGATCGGCTTTTATTTGAAAACAGTGGATAGGTTCTACTACCCAAATCCCGATATAGAAAATTCCATATCGGGATTTGGGCACTAAGCTTTAACAATACTGTTCTTTATTGTTCCAAAAATATTATCTCCATTCTTAGCTAGCATTTTGATTTCTACAGTATCGCCAAAACTCATAAAAGGAGTTGAAGCCTTGCCTTCCTTAATCACTTCAAGGACGCGTTTTTCTGCCAAACAAGAAGAACCCAATGATTCATCTTTATTGGCAATCGTGCCCGACCCAATCATGGCGCCAGCTGAAAGTGGTCGTGTTTTTGCTGCATGAGCAATCAATTGTGCAAAATTAAATTGCATATCGACTCCAGCATCAGGAAAACCAAACCATTCGCCGTTGTAGCGTGTATGCAATGGCAAATGCACTTTACTGTCTTTCCATGCCTCTCCAAGTTCGTCAGGTGTAACGAAAAAAGGAGACAAAGCAGTAGGTGGTTTGGATTGTAAAAAACCAAAACCTTTAGCAAGTTCAGCAGGAATTAAATTTCTCAAAGAAACATCGTTTAAAATACATACTAATTTAATATGACTCGCCGCCTCTTCTACACTCACAGCCATTGGCACATCATCGACAATCACTGCAACTTCGGATTCAAAATCAATGCCATAATCTTCACTGTTTACAGCAACATCAGCATCTGCTGCCAAAAAACTATCACTGGTGCCTTGATACATCAAAGGATCCTGCAGAAAACTCGGTGGCATTTCTGCTCCACGGGCTTTTCGTACCCGTTCCACATGAGCCAAATAAGCACTGCCGTCCAAAAATTGATGCGATCGAGGCATGGGAGCCCTGAGCAATGATAAGTCTAGCTCAAAGGCGTCTTCAACTTCATCACGGTTTAATTTATCATAAACTTCAACAAGCTGGGGTGACAGTTCATTCCAATCATCCAATGCTTGTTGCATAGTGGTTGCTATCTCATTGACCATTACGGCCATACCATTATCACGACTAACGACAATTAGTTGTCCATCGCGTGTGCCATTATTTAATGTTGCTAATTTCATTTATTTTCTCTAGTATTAAGTTGTTTTCCAACTATGAACGTAATCGTTCCATTCCACTTGCTCGAACTCTGTACTGACTTCAAGCGAATCTCGTGTATCAATCATCACGGCGACTTCATCGGTCATAGCATTGTCTTGCTTAAAGGCTTTTTTCAAAGCTCCTGGATGAGGTCCATGAGTGAAGCCTTGAGGATGATAAGTAACCATTCCTGGATGAATATTATCCCGTGAGAAAAAATTGCCCTGATGATAGAATAACACTTCATCATAATCATCATTGTTATGAAAAAAGGGTATTTTAAGGGCTTTTTCAGCCGTCTCAAACAAACGAGGGACAAAAGTACAAATTAAAAAGCGATTTCCCATAAAGGTTGTATGAGCCGATGGTGGAACATGGTACCGATGGCTCATAAGCGGTGAAATATCACGCCAATTCAATTTCACAGGCATAAGACTTCCTCGCCAACCCACTGCATCCAAAGGATTAAAAGGAAATATTTGTTGCGATATTTTATTCTTGTGCTTAATCAATACTGTCCACTTTTCATCATCGTTCTGCTGTTCAATAAACTGATCATTGATGGCAGGAACGCCTAAAACAGCAGGATCAACTATCGCATTCGGCCCCAACAAGCCCTTATCAGGAAATTGGTAATGACCATTAGTGCATTCGATCATCAATATTTCACAAGCTTCTTTGGGTTCTAAGCGCCACTTGGTGCAACGAGGTAAACTAAAATAATCGCCTTTAGCTAGGCTAATATGGCCATAATCGCAATACAAATCTGCACTGCCTTGATGAAAAAACAACATATCATCACCATCGGCATTACTGACTAAGTGATCCATTTTTTTGTTTATTTTAGCCATACGAACTTTAACACTGGCATTGTGCAAGAGCACTGGTGCTTGAAAAGGACAACTGCGAACATCCTTGAATTCATTGGTATCAAAGGCTCTGGGTTGTAAATCTCCTTCAAATTCTGACCAGTTTGTCGGTGGGTTTTTGTGATAAAAATGAGCCACAGGCCCAAAAAAACCTTCTTTACCCACTTCACGCTCAAAAGTCCCTTGGGGCAAATCGTAATGTGCTTGCCTTGCCACTTTTCCTTCTTTTTTAAAAGTTGGAATCCAGTTTTTCATTTCAGAAACCCTCTTTGTTTTTGATCCAATTCAATCGAATCAAACAAGGCTTGAAAATTACCTTCGCCAAAGCCTTGATTGCCTTTGCGTTGAATGATTTCAAAAAAGATTGGACCAATACAATTTTGGGTAAATATTTGCAGCAATATTTTCTCGCCTGTTTCTTCATCTGCATCTATCAAAATACTGTTTTCTTGCAAGCGAGGGATGTCTTCTTGATGTTTAGAGACACGTTTATCAATAATTGAATAGTAAGTCTCAGGCGTCAGCAAAAAATCAACGCCTGCTGCTTTTATTGATTCAATCGTTTCATAAATGTTTTCGGTATAAAGTGCAATATGTTGAATGCCTTCACCGTTGTATTCCTGAATGTACTCGTTAATTTGGGATTTTTCATCTGGAGACTCATTTAAAGGAATCTTAACCGAGCCATTGGGGGAACGCATCGCTTTTGAAGTCAATCCCGTTTGACTGCCTTTGATATCAAAATAACGAATTTGTTCGAATTGAAAGAGATCGACATAGTATTGCCCCCACTTTTCCATATTTCCATAATGAACATTGTGAGTCAAATGATCAATAAAGGTCATACCCCAACCCGTTGGATATTGGTTAACACCCGCGATATCGACAAAATCGTATTTCAGTAAATTTGCATAGTTTTCCTTATCAACCAGATAAAGTACTGCACCACCAATTCCTTTTACAGCGGGTAAATTTAAATCACCTTCAATGGCTTTCGAACCATTTTTTATGGAATGATCCAAAGCCTCTTGTGCATTGTCAAAAACGATGGAGAATCCATTGGCACAAGGCCCATGCAGCTGATTAAATTGATCTGCAAATGATCCTTGAGTCGCATTAACTATAAAATCAATTCCACCTTGCCGATAGAGAGTGATATCTTGTGTTTTGTGTTTTTTTATCGCAGAAAAACCCAACCTTCTAAACAGTAGGTCTAACTCTTTTGGATTTTTTGACGAATACTCAATAAAACCAAAACCTCGTATTGTATTTGTTGTTTCTTTTACCATTTAATTGTACCTAGCCGAAATTGTTGACTATTTTACTGTTAGTTAGTTACAATTGAAACTATTATTGAAAAATTAGTTACATTTGAAACTAACAAGAGGTGCTTTTTGGATTTGCAAAATTTTTTACCCTATCAATTATCGGTATTGAGTAATAAAATCAGTCAAGGTATTGCCAGTTATTACCACCAGCAACACGGCATCACTATTTCGGAATGGCGAGTCCTGGCTCTCTTGTCCGAAACCTCAGATATTACCGCAAAAGAATTGGCCGAATTAAGCCAGATGGACAAAGTTAAAATTAGTCGTACCATGAAAGTACTGGAAGGCAAAGGTTTAATCTCAGAAAAAACCTGCCTAGCAGATGCCAGAGCTCGACGATACCGCTTAACACGTGACGGAGAAAAGCTTATCAACCAAGTCAAACCAAAAGCCATCGAATTTGAAAATAAACTCATCACAGGCTTGTCCACAAAGGATTTAAAACTATTCAAAAACTGTATTCATGCATTAAATATGCAAGTTGAAAATATTCTGCGAGAAAAGTGACGATTTTCAATTATTGTGCTTGACAAAATCCATGATAAATAAGAAAATCCCCGCCCTCAAGTTATTCCATTAATTTGATTCCAACCGTTTTATATGGCTATGTAGCTCAGCAGGTTAGAGCACAGCATTCATAATGCTGGGGTCGGTGGTTCAAGTCCACCCATAGCCACCATTTTATTTTCAGTGATTTACCATAAATTTTCTGTACAAAAGCCTCTACAAACCAATAAAATCTATGAAAGCTATTTCTTCAAGTCAAGTATTTACCAATGGAAAAATTCAGCCAGCCGCAGTTTTGTTTGATCAGGGCACTATTGTCTCTGTGGTTTCACTGCAAGACATTCCAAAACAGTGCGAACACGTCAATTACGGCAATCTAGTCATTATGCCAGGCTTGGTCGATACCCATGTGCATATTAATGAACCAGGACGTACCGATTGGGAAGGATTTAATTCAGCAACTCAAGCGGCAGCCGCCGGGGGGATTACTACCGTCGTTGATATGCCGTTAAACTGCATACCTGTCACCACAAGCATGCAAGCTGTAAAAGAAAAACAAGCCTGCCTAAAAAACCAAATCTGGGTCGATATAGGCTTTCACGGTGGTGTTATTCCTGGAAACGATAATGAACTAGCCAGTATGATTGATGCAGGAATAACCACATTCAAAGCGTTTATGATCGATTCTGGAGTGGATGAATTTCCTGCCAGTGATACAGCTACTTTGGATAAGGCTATGCCAATTTTAGCAAAAGGTGGCGCAACATTGTTAGTGCATGCAGAACTAGATCACTGTGGCAAGGAAGCAAAGATTACAGACAAAGCCTCCTACGCTGAGTTTTTAAATTCCCGCCCAGATAAGTGGGAAGTAGAAGCCATTGAAGAAATAATTCGCTTATCAGCCAAGCACCGTTGCAAAGTGCATATCGTCCACTTAAGTTCAGCCAAGGCCTTGGATATCATTCAAAAAGCTCAACTAAAAGGCGTACAAATTACAGCAGAAACTTGTCCGCATTACTTAACATTAAGTTCTGAGACTATTCCTGATGGAGACGGGCGCTTCAAATGCTGTCCGCCAATACGTAACACCGCCAACCAAGAAGCCTTGTGGCAGGGTTTAAAACAAGGAATTATCAATTTTATAGTTTCTGACCATTCCCCTTGTACACCCGCCTTAAAACGAATCGAAGAACAAAACTTATGGGAGGCTTGGGGAGGCATTTCTTCTTTACAGTTTGGTCTAAGTTTGATCTGGAATCACCTCAAACAAAAAGGATTAAACTTGCTTGAATTAAATAAATGGATGTGTGAAAACCCAGCAAAACTGGTTGGCTTGCAAAACACCAAAGGAAAAATTAAAAAGGGCTTTCAAGCTGATTTTGTTATTTGGGATCCTGAGGCGCAACAGACTATTGACAAAAAAGACATTTTACATAAAAATAAATTATCAGCTTACGAACAACACACTGTTTATGGTGTCATAGAACAAACAATCTTGGCAGGTGAAGTGATTTTTGATAAAAACAAAAAAAACTTCAAAAGCAATCCCAAAGGGAAATACTTGTAAATCCAATAGAACCGCTTTTGTTACTCAAATCAGCAGCCAAAGCCAATTTAGAAAGATAATATTTGCTCAGAAACAACAAAGGAAACCAATGAATAATTTTACCAATTTAATTGATTTAGCTGCTGAACGAACAGGTGGTCAAACACTGGAATGCAGCGATGACTTTTTTGCTCCTATGGAAAATCTACTCAAACCAGGACGAGGCATTTTTATTGAAGACAAATACACCGACCATGGCAAATGGATGGATGGTTGGGAATCTCGTCGCAAACGGGTACAAGGACATGATTGGGTTGTTATCAAGCTCGGGCTTCGTGGAATTATTGCTGGCGTTGATATTGATACCAATCATTTTTTAGGCAATCACCCTCCCCATGCCTCGCTCGAAGCCGCTTGTGTAGCTAGCACTCCGACTGAAAAAGATTGGCAAGAAATACTAGCCACAAGTCCATTAAAACCAGGCTCGCAAAACCTGTACACAATAGAATCCAAACACGAATGGACACATCTGCGTTTGCACATTTATCCCGATGGCGGCGTAGCACGATTAAAGGTCTATGGAGAAGTCAAACCAGATTGGTCAGACATTTCCAAAGATAAAATTCTGGACTTGGTCGCGGTGGAAAATGGAGGTCGCGTTTTATCCTGCAACGACATGTTTTTTAGCCACAAAGACAATCTTATCATGCCTAACCGCGGAGCTAACATGGGCGACGGTTGGGAAACCAAGAGAAAAAGAGGCCCAGGTCACGATTGGTGTCTGTTAAAATTAGGCCACCCAGGCACAGTCAAAATGATAGAAGTTGATACTTGTCATTTTAAAGGAAACTACCCAGATCGTTGCTCCATAGAAAGTATTTATGCACCCGATGCCAAAGACGACAAACTAGAAGAATTGAATTGGCAAGTGCTGTTAGCTGAAACAAAACTATCAGCAGACAAACAACATTACTTCGAAAAAGAATTACTGCACCACAATAAAGTCACCCATCTGCGTTTGAATATCTTCCCTGATGGAGGCGTCAGCCGCCTGCGCATCAATGGAACAATTGGATGAAAATTGAAAAGTTAAATCGACTCAACCGCGATGAACTCTACAAAGAATTGGAAAAGTGCTGTGGCAGTTCAAACTGGATAAAAAAAATCATCCAGGCACGGCCTTTCAGCAATAGCGATGAGCTTCACAAAGCTTCAGATGAAATATGGTCTCAGGTATCTCGAGATGACATACTTGAAGCTTTCAATCACCACCCTCAAATTGGTGATATTGATTCCTTGAAAAAGAAATTTGCCAGCACCTCAAATTGGGCAGAGAATGAACAAAAAGGGACTTCAGAAGCTTCTGACAGTATTTTAACCGCACTAAAAGATGGAAATAAAGCCTACTTAGACAAGTTCGGTTTCATCTTTATTGTTTGTGCAACTGGTAAAAGTGCTAAACAAATGTTGGATTTATTGAATGACCGTATGCCCAATGATGAAGCCATTGAATTGCATATTGCTGCAGCTGAGCAAAATAAAATTACTCATCTGCGTTTGGAAAAATTATTAACCTAAAAAAAGCGACAGCCGATACTTAAAATAAGGAGGAAAAAATGAGCCCAATTACAACACACGTACTGGATACATCCAAAGGTTGTCCAGCAGCTAATATTGCTGTTAGCCTTGAATATTTAAAAAATGGTCAATGGATTTTAGTCGCCAAAGGCATCACCAATAACGATGGTCGCATTATGGACTGGATGAAAGATGATGCAGAAAAAGGCGAGTATCGCATCACATTTCTCACGGCTGCTTATCACAATCACACAGGTTTTTTTCCCAGTGTCAGTATTAATTTCGTAGTCGATAATCCTAAAGCGCATTATCATGTTCCTTTATTGCTCAGCCCTTATAGCTTTTCGACCTATCGAGGAAGTTAATCTAAAAGTAGCGTTCATTACCAACTATAATTCAAATAGAAATGAATAAAAAGTCATTTCATTTTGCCAATATCATGATCTCAGTAAGCGGACATTTTAACTTTGCGTTGACAATATCGGGATTTGGGTATTAAATAAAAGCTTGTTTTAACTAAACTCTCAAGTTTTAATAAACAATTTTCATCTCAAACAACTTTACTTTTTAAAAATAAGCCAACACAACTACTTTTCCGTAATAAATTTCCTATTCTGGGGCAAGCTCTTAGAATGGTTTTAATAACTCACTTAAACATGATAAAATCCAGCCTCATTTTTATAATTACTTAACTGAAAAATCCATGCCTTTAGTCGTCGTAGGACTGAACCATAAAACAGCAAGTATTGATATTCGAGAAAAGATGTCAATAGCAGAAAACAATATTGCCAATGTTGTTGAAAAGCTGTGCCAACGATCGGACATTGAATCTTGTGTGGTTCTTTCTACTTGTAACCGCACGGAGTTTTATTTTTCATGTCAGCATTCGCAAGCCGCTGTATCAGCATTTTGCCATTGGTTTCAAATAGAGTTTCAAAGCATAGAACAACACATCTACATCAAACAAGAACTCGAAGCCATCATCCATTTGTTTGAGGTTTCATCTGGATTGGACTCCATGGTGCTTGGTGAGGCACAAATCTTAGGGCAAGTCAAATCCAGTTACGAAATATCAAATAAAATCAAATGCTTGGACAATATACTTAATCGTTTTTTTCAATGCTGTTTTAGGGTTGCAAAGTCTGTCAGAACAAGTACCGACATTGGCAAAAACCCTGTCTCCGTTGCCAACAGTGCCGTTTCTTTATCCAAACAAATATTTGGAGATCTATCGCAACAAAATATCTTGATGATTGGTGCAGGAGCCACTGTTGATTTGCTGTTACGCTATATCAACAAGCACAAACATCACAATCTAGCCATCTGCAATAGAAGTCTTGAAAATGCAGCCAAACTTGCAAAACAATTCAATTGTCACTCTTTTGGATTAGATGAATTATCCTGTAATCTTGCAGACTTTGATTTAATATTTACCGCAACAGCAAGCCCGAAACCCATCCTATTGCAGGAAATGATTAAAAAAGCCTTGCTCAAGCGCAAGCACCGCCCCATGGTTATTATTGATATCGCCATACCTAGAGATGTTGAAGAATCCATCAAAAAATTCAATGATATATTTTATTATTCTGTTGATGACCTGCAAAAAGTCATTGGTCAAAATCTAAAAAATAGAGAACTAGCGGCCGAACAAGCCAAACTAATTATCCATGCAGAGGCGGAATCGTTCAACGATTGGTTAAAAGGGCAACAACACACACAATTGATTCACAATTTTCAAAAAGAAACTGCTAAAATAAGAAAAACTGTATTAGACAAAGCCATTAAACAGCTGAATAAAGGGCAAGATGCTCAAGAAGTCTTATTCTATTTAGCAAACAACTTAACAAATAAACTCAACCATGCTCCAGTCAAGGCCATTCGCAACGCTATACAATCTGGCGATGAGGCTAAAATAAGGCACATAAAACAACTGCTAAATATAAATAGCAGCTCAAATAATGAATTGGATAACAAAAAATGACACCCGAAATCATAGCAAAACTACAATCCGCGAGCGAACGTCATGAGGAAATTGGACACTTAATGTCAGACCCTGACATTATGTCCAACCAAAACAAATTTCGCGATTTATCCAAGGAATACGCAAGCTTAGAAGACCTAGTTAAAACATTTTCGCATTACAAAGAGGCGGAAAATGAAATTAAAGAAGCAGAAGAAATGATGCAAGATCCGGAGTTCAAGGAACTGGCCAAAGAAACCATTGATGAAGCCAAAGAAAATTTAACTAAATTCGAAGCCGAACTACAAATACTACTGATTCCCAAAGACCCGGATGATGACAAAAATATTTTTCTTGAAATTCGAGCGGGAACTGGAGGAGATGAAGCTTCATTATTTGCTGGAGATCTCTTCCGCATGTATTCTCGTTACGCAGAAAATAAAAAGTGGTCAGTAAGCATTGTCAGTGTCAGCGAGGGAGACCATGGTGGTTACAAAGAGATTATTGCTCAAGTGAATGGTGACGGAGTTTTTTCTCGATTTAAATTCGAATCCGGCACTCATCGTGTCCAACGTGTACCAGCGACAGAATCTCAAGGTCGAGTTCACACTTCTGCTTGTACTGTTGCTATCTTACCCGTGACAGATGCTGTTGAAGAAATCACCATTAATCCAGCAGACTTGCGAGTCGATACATTTCGTGCCTCTGGTGCTGGTGGACAACATGTGAATAAAACTGATTCAGCCATTCGTTTAACTCACTTGCCCACTGGAATTGTGGTCGAATGCCAAGACCAGCGCTCGCAGCATAAGAACAAAGCCAGAGCCATGACGCTACTTCAATCACGGATCACCAATATCGAAAAAGAAAAACAAGCCGCGGAACAAAGCGAAGCTCGAAAATTACAAGTCGGTTCAGGAGATAGGTCACAAAGAATTCGAACTTATAACTATCCACAAGGTCGAATTACAGATCATCGAATCAACTTGACATTGTACAAACTTCCCGAGGCAATGGAAGGTGACCTTGATCAAGTGATCGAACCTTTAATTCAACAGAATCAAGCTGATTTATTAACCTTACAATAAAGTATGGACAAAGCAATGACAATAACAAACAAAGCCCTTTTAAAAGTTCTCCTCGCGATTGGTATGACCATCAGTTTGTGGTCATGCCAGCAAAACCCAAAAGTTAGCAACGATATTAAGGAAGTGAATGCGTTGCTCAGAAACATCACCATAGAAGCTCTAAAATCAAAAGACTACGATCAAGCACAAAGAAGCATCAATGCCTTGATCCTAAACTCAGAAGAAACCAGCACCGACCTCCGTAATAAATCTTGGGGATTCATCCAATCTGCAATCATAAGTTTACCGCAAGAACTGGCCTTAGAAGTCATCAACAATTCATTAAAAAATGACAGTGTCAATCAGTCCTCCAATCAATTGTTTGGTATAGCTAAAGTTTATATTTCCTTTAAAATGGCAAAGCAAGCTCTAAAAACCATTAACAAAGCCGTTGAACTCGATAACAATAATTTAGAAGCTCGATTTTGGCGTGCTCGTCTATTAACGATCGATAAAGAATACGATAAAGCAGAGCAAGATTTTAATTACATTCTTAAAAAAGACCCCAAGAATGAGAGCTACAGTGGCCAATACGCCAGTTTTTTGCAAGAAACAAAGCAATTTGATAAAGCGCAAGAAGTATTATCTCGGCACAAAGCCACACCTGATGGATTGTTCAAACGCATCGTTTTTGCCTTGCAAAACAAAAACCTAGAAACAGCCAACAAATCTTATGACGCTCTTAAAAACCTAAGTGTCACTCCAGAAGACGAAAACAACAAATATTTTTTACTGGCTGAGGCGTCTTACTGGTTAGAAAAACACGATGAAAGTTTAAAGTATTATAAAAGTGTTTCTGGAGGAAAGCATTATCTCGATTCACGAGAGATGCTCACACACTTGCTTTTTGAAGACAAAAAATACGATGAAGCCATTGAATTATTGCACCAACTTCAAAATGCAGAAGAATCCTATGCAGTCAAAGCTTATCGTCTTGAGAGTCAAATCTACAAAGAACAAGAAGATATTGACGAAGCCATCCTGACCTTAACCAATAGTCTAGATATTATTCCCAACAACCCTGACCTTCTTTATGATCGTGCCATGCTTTATGAGTCGCAAGGAAAAATAAAAAAGCTGAAAAAAGATTTGTTACAAATCATAAAAGATGACCCAGAACATTACAATGCATTGAATTCTTTAGGCTATTCCTTAGCCGATCATGATATGGAACTTGAACAAGCCTACGAGTATATTCAAAAAGCCTTAGAGCTCGATCCAGACAATTCTGCAATTATTGACTCACTAGGTTGGGCACAGTACAAATTAGGCCGCTATGAAGAAGCTGAAAAAAGTTTCAACAAAGCTTTATCTACAAGCACTAATGACTTGGAACTTTACATCCACTTGTACAAAACATTGCTAAAGCTCAACAAAGAATCCGAGGCCAATGCACTGTTAAAAAAAGCTCAGAAACTCTTTCCAAATAATCCTAAAATTCCTTTGATGCAGACTCTCAACTAATTTATCAGACACCCAAATCCCGATCAAATCGGGATTTGGGTGACAAATAATTTCATTTCTCTTATTGTTTTCTTGTGTCCATATATTAAAAACATGAATTGCACTCTTTCTAGTGACATCCGAATGAAAATATTGACCCTACAACTCTTGAGTTTATACTGACAATAGTCAAATCAATATCAGGAGAAATATAATGTCACAAACATACCCTAAATCCTTCAAAAATTGTTCGACGTGTGAATCATGGCAAGGGCCAAGAGAAATCAGTGCAGATGGTTCCAAATACAAAGTTGAATCGCCCAGTACAAAAGGCAGCTGCAAACACCAAACAGAGACCGAAAAACTTGCCTTTATGACCTGTCCAAAGTGGACTTAAATTTAACTTTTTCTCGCGATTCTGGGACAAGTTCCTATTGCTACAAACAATAAGTCTTACCTAATATTCACCGTAGTTGTTTTGGCTTATTTTCAAAAAGTAAAAAACTCGTTGAGAATTTTTTTATGAAATAAAAGCAAGTTTTAATTAAGCTTTTAAGTTTTGAAAAATAATTTACTTCTCAAACAGCTTTACTTTTTAAAAATAAGCCAACACAACTACTTCTGCGAGATAAGCTGAATATTAGACAGAACTTATTAATTGCAATACTAGTTCATTTTAGCTTCGTTGTAAAGTTCACGACCGATTAGCATCAGCCTGATTTCATTGGTTCCAGCACCGATGTCATAAAGTTTTGCATCACGCAACAAACGTCCCGTTGAATACTCGTTGATATAGCCATTTCCACCCAGAACCTGAATAGATTCTAGGGCTACATCTACCGCATTTCGGGATGAAAAAGACAAACACGCTGCTGGATCTAATCGCGAATTGATATTTTTATCGTAATTGGCCGCAATACCGTAAGCAAAATACTTACTGGCTTGTAATTTTGTGTACATTTCACCGATTTTGGCTTGCATCAGTCCAAACCGCCCTATATCTTTAGAAAATTGCTTGCGTTGAGCCGTGTAAGGAAAAGCAATATCGCAAGCGGCTTGCATGATTCCAATAGGACCACCTGATAATACCAGCCTTTCTGTGTTTAAACCACTCATTAAAATTCTCACACCCAGATTAACTTCACCCAATACATTTTCAGTGGGTATGACACAGTTTTCAAAAACCAATTCACAAGTATTGGAACCTCGCATACCTAATTTGTCTAGTTTTTGAGCCGTAGAAAATCCAGCCATGCCTTTTTCAACAATAAAAGCAGTCATACATTTTGAACCCGCAGCTTTGTCTGCCGTTCGCATATAGACGATTAACACATCAGCATCTGGGCCATTGGTAATCCACATTTTAGAACCGTTTGCAATCCAGTTTTGACCATCAAATTCGGCCTTGCAAGCCATAGATCCAACAACATCAGAACCCGCACCTGGTTCACTCATAGCCAAAGCTCCAACAAACTCTCCACTGCATAGTTTAGGGACAAACTTACTTCTTTGGGCTTCATTGGCATGTTTGTATAAATTGGTCAAACATAAATTGGAATGTGCTCCGTAGGAGAGCCCTACTGATGCTGAAGCGCGTGAAATTTCTTCCATCACCACTAAATGAGCCAAATAACCCATGTTAGAACCACCGCAGTGTTCTGGTATGGTCATACCATGCAGACCTAACTCTCCCATTTTCTGCCACAAATCAGCAGGAAACAAATTATCTTTGTCTATTTGTTCAGCACGCGGTGCTATTTCTTCTTTAGCGAAATTTCGAACTGTATCGCGTAACAATTCGATATCTTCTCCTAAACATACGTCTGTTTGCATTAAATGCCCCCTTTAATTGTTATTAATTTTCATCTATCACATTCTCTCATCGTTCCTTGGAGCTTATTTTGTTAATGTTATTGGTAACAGGCGAGAATCAGCCAAAGCTGCACTGCGATGGCCCAATCCTTTCAAGTAAGCTTTGTTGCTGGCAAAAGCCATAAAATTTTGTATTGAACTTTGCTTGACTAACATCACAACATCCCAGCTCTCGGTTTCTGGACCTATCAAAAAATGATTAGATTGACCATAAAAGAGCAATTCTCCACCACTCTCTTGCAAAAAAGGAGCCGTGTGTTTCATGTACAATTCATAAGCTTCTTCTCCAGAAATCGGCTGTTGAGGTGCCAATTCTGGAGATTCCGAATAATCGGCTTGTTGCTTGAATTTCAACAAATTCAACATGACAATTTCCCCTTGATACTCTTGCGAGAAAAAAGCAGCTGCAGCCGCGTCACTTGGGTGAATATAACTTTTCATTATAGAGCCTCCAAGGGATGCTTCTGCCAAGGAGAAGTAAAATATTCTTCAAGTTTAGATTGCTCAATATTTGCAATCGATTGGACACTCCATTTTGGTTTTCGATCTTTATCAATCAGCAAAGCTCGGATGCCTTCAGCCAAATCAGCATTCATAGCACAGCGTGTAGAAACGATTAGTTCCATTTGAAAAACTTGTTTCAAACTCAGGTGTTTAGCACGCTTGATTTGCTCATATACCAAAGCATAAGTCACTGGACATCCTTGTAAAAAATTCTTTTGACCGTATTCCATCCACTGTGACTTGGGCGACACTTGGGTCAAGTTCTGCACGATAGCATCCAAACCACCGAATTCAAACAAGTACTGAATAGCATCAAAATTATCAAGAATATGACTGGAGGGTCTTTCATCATAACTAAAACTTGTATGGGCTTGAATGGCATTGTGGACATCAACATGTGGATCATTCCCCCAATTCAATTCCAACAAATCCTCCAAAAGTTCTTCTTTGAATTCATTCAAGACAAAAAAATCAGCCAATTTTGTAAACAGAGCATCATGAGCTGTTAATCGCGAACCGGTTAAACCCAAATACAAACCAATATTGGCAGGCATACGATTAAAAAACCAAGAAGCCGCCACATCTGGGTACAAACCAATAGTCACCTCAGGCATTGCAAGCATAGAATTTTCGGTAACAATACGGTGCGAGCAAGCACCAAGCAGACCTATTCCACCACCCATAACAATGCCATCACCCCATGCAATAATTGGTTTAGAAAACGTATGCAAGCGATAATCCAAGCTGTACTCCTTGGTGAAAAACTCAGCAGCTACCTGAGGAATGTCTCCTTGAGCTGTCTCCTTCATGGAATGATACAGGCCCACAACATCTCCACCAGCACAAAAGGCCTTGTCCCCTGCCCCACAGAGCAAGGCACATTTAATTGAGTCGTCTTTTTCAATACTATCCAAATACGATTCCACGGCCTCTATCATTTCAATATTTATGGCATTGAGTGCTTTGGGTTTATTTAATGTAATTTGAGCAACTTTGCCATTGCTTCCTTCGTTTATTTCAAAATGAACTAAATGTGACATTATTGTATTACCTCAATTGCTCCTTGCACTAAAATTTTGCGAGAAATGATTAAACGCATGATTTCATTGGTGCCTTCTAAAATTCGATGCACGCGTGAATCACGCAAATGCCGCTCAATTGGATATTCTTTTATATAGCCATAACCGCCATGCAATTGCAGAGCTTCGTCGCAAATATTAAAACAAATATCGGTGGCATATCGTTTCGCCATTGCACAATAGGCACTGGCATTGGCATCTTTTTCATCCAATTTAAAAGCGGCTAAACGCACCATTTGTCGCGCTGCAATTAATTCTGTCGCCATATCGGCTAACTTGAACTGCAAGGCCTGAAATGCCGCCAGAGGTTTACCAAACTGTTTGCGTTCTAACATGTATTCTTGCGCATGTTTCAATGAGGCTTGAGCCGTGCCTAAGGAACACGAAGCAATATTGATTCGGCCACCATTTAAACCTTTCATTGCAAGCTTAAAGCCTTGACCTTCTTCACCAATAAGATAGTTCTTGGGTATTTTGACGTTTTCAAAGCTGATCAAACGTGTGGGCTGCGAATTCCAACCAAGTTTTTCTTCTTTTTTGCCATAAATAATCCCATCCAAATTAGCTGGCACAACAAAACAGGAAATTCCTGCGGGGCCTTGTTCTCCTGTTCGAGCCATTAGAACCAAAACATCGGTAGATCCCGCTCCAGAAATAAATGTTTTTGAACCATTGATAATGTATTCATCCCCTGATAATTGAGCAGTAGTCTTCATCGATGCCGCATCAGAACCCGATCCAGGTTCGGTCAAACAATAAGAGGCCAACAATTCACCAGACGTCAGTTTTAAACCAAACTCTTGTGCTAATTCTTTACTGGCAAAACTTGTGATCATCCAAGCACACATATTGTGTATGGTCAGATAAGCCGTTGTTGATGTGCAATGGTGTGACATTTCTTCGAATATTATCGAGCTGTCCAACCGTGATAAGCCCAATCCACCGTACTCTTCAGGAGAATAAAGCCCTAAAAAGCCCAATTCTCCTGTGGCTTTTATCACATTTACAGGAAATATGGATTCGGCATCCCACCGTGCTGCATTGGGTGCCATTTCCTTTAAGGCAAATTCTTTGGCGGCTTGTTTGAAAGCCAGTTGATCTTCGTTTAAGTTAAAATTCATGTTGTCCCCATGTTGTTTTTAGTATTAAAGCGGTCAAATATTTTTTGTGTTAGTTTATCGGGATTTGGGTAATAGCAAGATTAATGGTAGATATGTTTTTCGCGTTCTTGAACTTCTTGATCCAAATCGACAATCAATTCGTTTTCTTGAGTTTCTTCATCAGCTATTGTGTCCTTTATTTCAGCATCTTCTTGCTCATCGGCAAGCGTTATTTCTTCACTTTCTTGCAACTTTTCTTCATCAGCTACCAAACTAAAAGGACCTTCATCTTCCGAACTATCGGATTGATCAATTTGATTGCTTTCTTCCGCTAGCTTCGCCTCTGAATATTCTTTTGTGACAGGATTTGCGTTATCCTCTTCTGATAAAAATTCCAGTGTTACTTTTTGTCCTTTTCTCTTCTCTATTTGCAATTTTAATTGCTCTTCAGTCATAAGTTCTCTGGCACTTTTATTAAGATGATCAAATACTTTTTTATAACTTTGCGTGAGGTCATCAACAAGATCAGCCGTTTGTTCAAAATGCTGAACGACATCTTGCTGATAATTGTTCAACTTCTCTTCAATTTTAGTGGTATCTGAGTCTTTGTTACCCAAAGAGATGAAATACATAATTAACGCCCCAACAACAATGCCGAGTAGAGCTGCGGATAAAAGATAAAACATTTGATCTGACATGGTAATATTTCCTTTAAATATAAGTTGTACAACAATTGCGCTTGTTAACAGCACATACAATTGTTCATTATTTGGTGACTACTGTACTGACTGTGGATAGTTACATCATCCAAACCCTTATTTAGAAAAAGGCTTGAAAGAGCATTTCTAAATCATGACTTGAAAATATAAAATAAGGGCTTAATAATAGATATCAAGCCCTCATATTCTACAAATAATATTAAAAAAACTCTCTCAAGCTTCCTAAGTCACGCATTGAGACCATTATGAGTCCTTAGAATTTTTCTTTAAGCGTTTCTTTTCGCGCTTGATAGCCTTTTTATGCTGTTTTCTTTTGTATTTCAAGATCATAAAATACATTTCATCTTTGTAAAACAACCTTTTCTTTTTGAGTTGTTCGATATATTCATCCGAAGGAGTCTCTATTTCTTGCTGGATGCGCATTAGTTCATCATCAACTAAATCGTACTCATTAAAAAAACGAGCAAAATGATTGTTATGCATCTTTAAATAACGAATTTCTTCTTGGTATTCTGGGAATTCGTGGTGTAAATCGTGTTTTTCTCCGTACATTTTTTTACCTCATTGTTTGTATTAAAATTGTGCTTTAGATTATTTCTACGTTCTGTTTGCGCCATTTTAAAACAACTAAGAAAGTTGTCATTTGATTTGTATCAATAACCCAAATTTTACCAACCAAACTCAGGGAAAAGTAAAATATTATTGAGGACAAACTTAACGATTACCTGTCTAGGAATTGCGATTTCAAGGACTTGTGTTATCGAAGTATTTTCTATCTAGAGATTTGGGTTGATACACGGTAGATTTATTTCGACCGTTATTCTTTGATTGGTACAATGCATGATCAGCATGAGTCATTAAGTTTGTATAATCAAAATCAGAGAGGCTTGAAGTAGTAATACCAAAACTTGCGGAAACATGAAATTCATAGCCTGTAGCATCAATGGTTTTTATCTCAGAAATTGCTTTTCTGTAAATTTCTGCATAACGCTTGGTCTCTTCAAGAGAAGAATCTCGAATAACAATAGAGAACTCTTCTCCTCCCAATCGTGCAAAGACAGCTCTTTCATTGTTGACTTCTTTGCAAACTTCAATGCTTTTTTTGATAACCCAGTCACCCACAACATGACCATAAACATCATTGACCCGTTTAAACAAATCCAGATCAAAAATGATATAGCCCACAGTTTCATCTTTCTTTTCTGCATAAGGCAACAGTATTTTCATATGCTCTTTTATACCCTTGCGATTAAATATCAAGGTCATGTGATCGAGTTCTGATAGTTTTTTGAATTTCCTTTGTTGGCGTATTATTCTTACCGCAAAAAGAATAAAAAAGAGCACAACGACTAACAACAACAAATTAATAAGCAACTGATTTCTTTTTGATTTTTCTGACAATTCATTTTTTAACAACAGCAATTGATTTTTTTGATTTAATGCGTTGATTTGCTGTGCTTTGGCCTGATTATCATGTTTAACCTTTTGGTAGGCTATTAATTTCGCTTGCTCCTGATTGTAATAAATTTTATCGGCTTTGACTTTTTCTTCAAGATACTTGAAGGCTAAATCCAATTGGCCTGTGTTTTTATAGTGAGCCACTAAAATTTCTAGAGCAGAAAGTTTTTGTGCGGTATTACCAATGGATTTACTACCACTGATAGTTAGATGTGCGTATTTCAGCGAATTTTCAACATCGTTTAATTTTCTATATGTCTCAGCAAATAAGCTATTTTTGATATTGATTAGATTTTTGTATTCTGTTTCATCAATTTGAGTTTTGTATTTATTCAATTGCGATAAGACTTGTTGGTAGTCCTCTTGTGTAGCACTTTGTAAATTCAACTGGTATTTCAACCATCTCAAACGCAGCAGATTGCTAAAAACGAAATCGCCAAGAGATTCACAGAATTCTATACTGTCGTTTATCAGTGATTCGGTAACTGCATTAGCACCTGTTGCCATTTTTAATTTAAGAACACCAATATTTGTAAGGGCCGAACACTTATTGGTATCTGAAGGATTATTTTCTAAAATCAAATTTGAAAAACTCATGCTTAGTTGATTTTCTTCAATCAAAAAATAAACTGTTTGAGCAATGCGATACCCCAAAAGTTTTATCTCAGTATTTTCCAACAAATCTATCGTGTTTAAAACATAATCCAGAGCATTTAAAGAGGCAAGAATATCTCCTGCAATAACATGAATATTAGCAATCTTTACCTTGGCTCTAAATTTTATATCTATGGAATGACTTCGTTCAAACAAAGCAGTGAAGTTTTGCAATGACTTTTCAAATTCGCCCGAATAGCCTTGCTTGTAATACCTCAAATAGTCAAAATAATCCTTTTGAGCTTGATTAAATTCAGGCAAGCTTTTATTTAACAGCTCTAAGTTTTTATCAAACTGATGTGGATTTGCCGTGCCTATTTGTTCAGTCTGCCACAGCAATTGGTCGATTTTAATGGATGCAAATGAGCCACTAAAACAGAACAATAACACTAGGATAAATTTGATTTTAGAACCAATCATTGTGTAAAAACTAAGACTCATTTTCTAAGAGTATGACCGAGAAAGGCACTATTAAAGAAAGAAAACTGAACTGTTAGTTTTCATCAATGGGACTGAAAACAGAAAACTAAGCATTATAATTCAGCACTCTTAAATTAAACACACCAAGAGACCTTTGCATCATTGTATCGATAAAGGTCTCTAAGACCATTTAATTTATGACTGTATCAGAACGGATCTCTTGAGATGGATTTGTATTTTCATCATCGTCTTCAGGTTCCCAAGCACAAACCAGTGGCGTGTTGGAATTGACCAGAGCCTTAATTTCAGCTTCAGATATGTTTTGTTGGGCTAATAACTGCCCCAAAGTATCAAATTCTTTCAGTGATGCATTTTGACCGATACTTTCTAATAGTTTTATTGTATTTGGCATAATTCCCTAGATTATTAATTTAATTTGAAAACAATATAGCATATCACCTATAGCATTTCTAGCTGTTTAATTATTTCCTCATTGGTTTTTCTTTTTTCAAAAGGAGGCAGGACTAAAGTGGTTTTTAGACTCACTTGCTGTTTAGCCAAGTCTTTTAATGCAATTCTATCGATCCGGGGTGATTGAGTCGGCAAGACAGCACATTCATAAAGGATAACCGAATGGTCTTTGGGATATTTTTGCAGCAACAAATCCACGAGTACTTGACGGTGTTTAGCATCGGTCGAAAACAAAGTTAGCGTTTTATCTCCTGCAATACCAATCTGCCACAATATTAAATATGCAGAGCTATCATAAATACGTTTATTGGTCATAAACTGAGTCGCTTCAAAATGAGCACAACCAACTTTGCCTGGATCCAAGGCCAAATCAACATACAAACAATCTTCCGCTGACACTCCAGGTTCCATATGAGCTTTATAGCCTTCTGCTTGGGCTATTTTTATTAACTCGTGCGGAGCCCATGAAAAAACGCCAGGATGCCCATAAAAAGCACCACATACTTTTTTTCCTGCTCTGACTTCTAGCATAATGTCATGAATAACATTCCTGTAGGTAATCATTCGCGACATCCCTTCTTGGTAATATCCTTGCAGCGACCTGACGTCCTTGTTCATAGACATCACCCATTGTTCGATAAGGCTATCGGAGGCTGCAACAAAAACAACATCTGCATTTTCTATGTAGTTTCTCGAAATTGGGGTCATGTGTGCTCCCAAAGTCATGCCTATACCGACGTTAATCAAACTGCCTTTTTTACTCATTTGTATTTTATCCACCTGATTTTAGTTTGCTGTGATTGTATTTTTGGCTCGTCCATAACAAAGCCTAATTTTTTATTGGCTTGATTGGCAATGTGGTTTTTTATATCACACACGGCCACTATTTTATTAATAGCGCAATTCTTAAAGGCATATTCAATCAACAAAGACTTTGCTTGATGACCAAAACCATTTCCTTGATATTCTTGCAGAATGACAATGCCTATTTCCGCGCATTTTTTCGAAGATTGATTCCACTTCAAACCAATTACGCCTATTTTTTGTTGGTTTTTTTGACGCCTAATAGCAAACAATACAAGTGACATGGGCTTTTGCGACATTCTTTTCAAAGTTGTTTCAAAACTCTTGGTGGAAGATTGCAGGCTTAAAGGCACGGAGATGAACTTTAACAAATCAGCATTGGTATAGATGCGATTGTACAAACTTTTATCATCCATTGTGACTGGCGTTAAACAAATTTTATTATTTTCTATCCCGCAATAACTTTCACTATCATTGCTAGGAGCTTGTCCGAGTATAGAAAATCTATTACAGAAAAGCTGGATTTGCGCCATTTTCCGCTTTTTCTCGTCAAATAGAGCGACTATTCTCCTCAAAAAAGCGAAAAACAGCCCTAAACCCAGCTTTCCTTCATTACGATTCCTTTTCTCGGACAATCTCCTAGTAAGGCTTTGTGAGAGTTTTTTAGGCATAGTAAGGACTTGTGCAAGTATCGTGATTTCTGTATCAGGCTTTGGGTTTTAAGAATTCGAACAACAATTCTACAACAGAAACACAAAACACTCTTGTAAAAAGTTTAACTTACGGGTAAAACTAGCAGCTTGTCCGAGAACAGAAATTGTAGCGATTGAATTTAACTATGAAAAAATTTATTGAAAACATGCCCAAAGTCGAACTGCATATGCACGTAGAAGGCTCGATGGAAGCTGAGACCTTGTGGGAATTGGCGCATAAAAACAACTATAAAATTGAATACAGCAGTATTGAAGAACTCAAAGCAGCTTATAAATTCAACAACCTAACAGAATTTATCGACATGTATATGTTGGGCACTCGGGTAATCAAGTCAGAACAAGATTTATACGATGTGTGCATGACATATTTCAAAAAATGCGTTGAACAAAACATTCGACATACCGAAGTACATTGCGATATCCGCACCTATGTGGACTATGGATACCCTGCTGATTTTGTTATCAATGCTTTGCATGGTGCATTTGTTGATGCAAAAAGCAACTATGGAATTACAGGCGGGTTTATGCCCTGTTTTATCCGCCATTTGGGCAATGATATTGCCAAAAAGGATTTGGATTTGATGCTGCCTTACAAAGATAAAATTTTAGCCATTGGTTTATCGGCTGTTGAGGTAGGATTTCCTCCTTCTTTATTTAAGGACACTTTCGCGAGAGTACACGATGCGGGTATTCATGTAATTGCACATGCCGGAGAAGAAGCGCCTGCTGAATACATATGGTCAGCCATTAAAGACATCAAAGTTGAACGTATAGACCACGGCATTCGTTGTTTAGAAGATGAAAAATTGATTGAATATTTGCAAGATACACAATTACCATTAACCGTTTGCCCACAATCTAATGTTGCTTTGAAAATTTTCGAAAACATGTCACAACATACTTTACCACTCATGCTAGACAAAGGCCTGAATGTGAGTGTCCACTCAGATGATCCTGCCAATTTTAATGCTTTTTTAACCGAAAACCTTTGTTCAATTGTTGAACATACCTCTGTCAACCAAGAGGGTATAATCAAAATGGCTCACAATGCAATTAATGGCAGCTTTGCTTCAGAAATAAGGAAAAAAGAACTGACAGAGGAACTCAATGAATATACCCAGAAGAACAATGATTAACACACCAGACATTAGAACTCGAAAAAATTAAACATTCCAATTAAAATGTATTTGGCAGTATAATAAAACCATGTCTAATAATGCCAAACGAGAAATAACCGTTCTGCTTAAAAATCTTAAACAAGGTGATAAAAGCACACAAGGCGAAATCATGCAAATTCTCTATCAGGAACTGCGTAGTTTTGCGGGCAATATTTTAAAAAAAGAAAATCAAACCATTACATTTCAGGCTACAGAATTAGTCAATGAAGCTTTTATACGCATGTTTGATTCCAAGCAATTGGATTGGACAGATAGATCACATTTTTTATCTACAGCCATCACCGTGATGCGGCGTTTTTTGGTTGATCACGCGCGAAAAAAACGCACATCAAAAAGAATACCCAAAGCTTTTTTAGGCTCCATGCAAGACCTGTCTTTGGCAACGAAATCATTAGAGTCTGATGTAGAAAAACTGGATGATGCTTTGTCTGATTTAGAAGCTTTGGATGAAAGACAGGCAAAAATAGTTGAGTTACGTTTCTTTGGGGGGCTAACTGTGCCAGAAACTGCAAAATTAATGGATATTTCCATGAGTACGGTTAATCGAGAATGGAAGGCTGCTAAAATTTGGTTAAAACATCAAATTAAAAAAAACTGATTCCATCCTTATGAACAAGCCAGAATCCTACCAATTTATTAAAAAAACACTCATTAAAGTCGATGGTTTAACACTAAAAGAGCAAATAGAACACGTAAAAAAAAATTGTAATGCCCTACCCCATTTAGTGGAACAGATTATTGAAATGCTTAAAACCAATGGTGAGCATGAGGATGATGTCTTTGATACACCTCCTATTTTGGAACATATATTTCAAAATAGTGAGCTCGAACCCAAAAGCCAGATCAATCAATACCAGATTATCAAAAAAATTGGTTCAGGCGGAATGGGTGTGGTCTATTCTGCCAAACAAGAATATCCAGTGGAAAGATTGGTGGCATTAAAATTTATCAGCACTATAAAGAAACAGAAACAACTGATAGAAGAAACCAATACCTTAGCACAACTCAACCATCCCAATATTGCCACTTTGCATGAAATGGATAAAACCGATGAAGAACAGTTATACATCGTGATGGAATTGGTAGAAGGGCAAGACATCATTACATGGTGCAAAAATCATCAATACACGACAAAACAAAGCATTCGCCTTTTTCAGTCTGTGTGTGCAGGCATTGCTTATGCACATGAAAAAGGCGTAATCCACTGCGATATCAAACCCAGTAATGTCCTAATCACGCATAAAAATCGCACGGCAACTGTTAAAATCATCGATTTTGGTATTTCTCAGCACCACGATAACATCAGTGCTTATGAAAATATTTGGCTCTATGTGAAATCGAGTGGGTAATGTATAATCCACTACATGAACAGTGAAACATTATTCGCAATGGGATTGGGTCTAGAATCTCCATGGAAAATAGAAAAACTTGATTTTAAATCAAGCAAG